>OBXC01000045.1_pt1 | contig 131572 bp, 124 predicted proteins | sample 1538111 | NCBI WGS metagenome assembly OBXC01 (sample SAMEA2580137, study PRJEB22360) | human gut metagenome | biome: human gut; feature: human-associated habitat; material: faeces | place: Denmark | collected 2008/2010
CGCCGCTGCTATGATGAAAAAAGATATGGGGGGGGGGGTACAATAAGGCCGACAGGCCGACGACCGGAACTGGACAGCCTACCTGTAAGATCATTCATAATTATGGAGGCAAAAATCATGAAAATGGCAAAGAAGTTTCTGGCCGTCGCCCTCGCCGGCGTTCTGGCACTGTCCGTTCTGACTGGCTGCGGCGATAGCGTCAAGAGCAAGGACATCGCTGATTCTCTGACCAAGATGGGCGTCAAGGTCGAGCAGAGCAAGGACGTGGATAAGACTGCTGAGAACACCCTGAAGGCTATCGAGACTATCATCGCTGCTGACTCCGCCAACAAGATCACTCTGGACAATGCTGTTGAGAAGGTCACCGGCAAGGTCATCAGTCAGGAGCACATCGACGGCAACATCGATGACACTGGTGCAGTCCAGAAGGCTCTGGGCGTGCTCAACAGCGGCTCTGATGCCGAGAAGGCAAATGTTGGCAAGCAGATCCGTGTTGCTCTGGTCAAGACCGAGAATGCCACGAAGAACGCAAACCTGCAGGCTGGCATTGTGAATGGCGCTCTGTTCGAGGCTCAGGCCGCTACCGTTAACGACATGAAGCATGAAGTTGCTGAGACCGGCAAGCTGGGCATTGCCAAGACGAGTGACGGCAAGTACATCCTGGTCGTCATCATCAACGATGTGGTCGAAAAGGCTAACGGCTAATTTTCTCTTCCCCGTGTGAGGACTGCCGCAAGGCGATATAGGCCCCATAAATAAAGATGACAACAGGCTCCGGAGTGGAAAAACCCCGGGGCCTGTTGTTTTTTTGCGCAGCTCCGGCTATATTGTATCCAACCTTCCATACGGAATCTTACAGGATATTAAGGAATTTCTTAACAAACCGTAACGAGAAGGGCTTTGGGCTGTAAGTTTGAGCCTGTATACTGGAACCATAACGAACGGGAATGATTCCGGAGGATAAAACGGAATGCATCCCCGGCACATGGAAAATAGGAAAGGAAGTACAAACCCATGAGTGATACGATCCTCGCTCTGCTCGGCTTTGCAACGGTGATTGCGGTCATCGTCCTGCTGCTGCGCAATGTCACGGTCCCTGCACTGGCATTCGTCAGCGTCTCGACCATCACCGCAGCCATTCTGGTGGCTACCGGTGCTTTCACCCTGGATGAAATGGCTGGCTTTATCAAGGAGGGCGTCAAGGGCGTCCACGGTACGGCTGTCCTGTTCATCTTCTCCGTCCTGTTCTTCGGCGTCATGACCGATGCAGGCATGTTCGACAAGATCATCGGTGCGCTGATGAAGAAGGTCGGCAACAACGTCGTCGGCGTTGCTCTGATGACCTGCCTCATCGCCATCATCGGCCATCTGGACGGCGGCGGCGCTTCCACCTTCCTCATCACCATCCCCGCCATGCTGCCCGTCTACAAGCGCCTGCACATGCGCCGTGAGACCCTGCTGCTCATCTGCGTCACCGCAATGGGCGTCATGAACCTGATGCCCTGGGGCGGCCCCACCATGCGCGCTGCAAGCGTCATCGAGATGGAGCCCAACGACCTGTGGTTCCAGCTCATGCCCATGCAGATCGTCGGCCTGGTGCTGGCTGTCGGCACCGCCATCTTCTGGGGCCTGCAGGAGAAGAAGCGCATCGCAAAGCTCGGCGATGCCATCGTTGCTGAGGACGCCGGCAAGTACGATGACTCCGACGACGGCAAGAAGGACGAGGCTCTGGCTCGTCCCCAGAACTTCATCTTCAACGTCATCCTGACTCTGGCCGTCATCATCGTGCTGGTTCTGGACATCTTCCCCTCTTACTACGTCTTCATGGTCGGCTGCGCTCTGGGCATTCTGGTCAACTACCGCGGCAAGAAGCTGCACAGCTCCATCATCAAGAGCCACGCTTCCGCTGGCCTGAGCATGGCTTCCACCATCCTGTGTGCCGGTGTCTTCCTCGGTGTCCTGAGCAAGAGCGGCATCATGGAGAAGATGGCAGTCGTCATGGCAAGCTTCATCCCGGCATCTCTGGGCCGTTTCCTGCCCATCATCATCGGCATCCTGAGCGTGCCTCTGGCTCTGCTGTTCGATACCGACTCCTACTTCTACGGCCTGCTGCCCGTTCTGGTCAGCGTTGGCAACCAGTTCGGCGTCAACCCGGCTCACATCGCCATCGCAATGGTCGTCTGTCGCAACTGCGCTACCTTCATCAGCCCGGTGGCTCCCGCTACCTATCTGGGCATCGGTCTGGCCGGTGTCGAGATCAAGGACCACATCAAGTACTGCTTCGGCTGGCAGTGGGGTGTTTCCATCGTCTGCCTCGTCGCTGGTCTGATCCTCGGCGTTATCCACTTCTGATAAACTGAGTTCCCGCCCGGCTGCCCTTCGTTGGACGGCCGGGCATTTTTGCAGGATACTTTTTACCACTTTTCCCCAAGGAGGCTGCTGCAATGCGTGAGACCCCAGTCTGCACCGCGGCCGATGCCATCTACAAGCTGGCGGCGGGCAATCTGAAATACCTGAACGCGGAAAACGGGAGCGGCGATATTTCCCGCCGTATCCGGATGTCCACCTGGGCGAAGGGCCAGTCGCCCTACGCCATCATCGTCACCTGTTCGGATTCCCGGGTCATCCCGGAGAACATCTTCTCGGCAGGCATCGGTGAGCTGTTCGTCATCCGGCTGGCGGGCAACATCATCGATGACCACCAGCTGGGCAGCATCGAGTACGCTGCCGGCCATCTGGGCTGTCGGCTGGTGGTGGTGCTGGGCCACACCCACTGCGGTGCGGTGGATGCCGCCATCAACTCCGAGCCCTCCGGCTATATCCGCTACATCACGGACGAGATCAAGAAGGCCATCGGGGACGAAACAGACCCCTACAAGGCCAGCTGTCTCAATGTCCGGCACAGTGTGCAGGAGATCGAAAAGAGCCTGTGCATCCATGACATCAAGGCGGAAACAGGCCTGCGGGTCGTCGGTGCGATGTACCACATCGAGGACGGCAGCGTCGAATTCCTGTAAGGAACTCCCAGCATTGCGGCGGAACGGCCCTTTCCCAGACCGGGAAAGGGCCGTTTCTTGCGTTTGACAATCCGGCCTCGTTCGCTTATACTGACAGCGGAAAAAGAAACCGACGGAGGGACGGAATATGGTACAGGTAGACCTTATCACAGGATTTCTCGGGGCAGGGAAGACCACCTTCCTGCGCAGATACGCGGCATGGTGGGCCGGGCAGGGCGTCAAAGTCTGTGTGCTGGAAAACGACTTCGGCGCGGTGAACGTGGACACTATGCTCCTGCAGGACCTCGAGGCCCGGGGCGTGGAGCTGGAGACCATCAGCGGCGGCTGCGACTGCGACACCCACCAGCGCCGGATGCGGACAAAGCTCATCTCCATGGCCATGCGGGGCTTTGAGCGGGTCATCGTGGAGCCCAGCGGCATCTTTGATGTGGACGAGTTCTTCGACGTGCTGCGGGACGAGCCGCTGGACCGCTGGTATCAGCTGGGCAATGTCATCGCCATCGTGGATGCCCTTCTGCCGGAAGAACTTTCCCCGCAGGCAGAATATATCCTCGCTTCCGAGAGTGCATGGGCGGGCAGTGTCCTCCTGAGCCGCTGTCAGCTGGCCTCTGACGCGCAGAAGCAGGGGGCAGAAGCCCATCTGGCCCGTGCGCTGGAAGCCTGCAAGTGCTCCCGGAAGTTCGGCCCGGAGGAGATCATTGCGAGGGACTGGGCCGATTTGACCGGCGACGACATGGCCCGCATCGCAAAGTGCGGCTATCGGCAGGCCAGCTGCGAAAAGCTCCGCTTCGACGCGCACGATGCTTTTACCTCGGCCTACTTCCTCGAGCTGGGTCTGCCCCGCGCTCAGCTGGAAAAGAACATCCCGTCCCTCTTCACCGACCCCGCCTGCGGAAACGTCCTCCGGGTGAAAGGCTTCGTGGAGGACGATGGCCGGTGGTATGAGCTGAATGCTGCCGCCGCCGGTCTGACGGCGGCCCCCATCCCGCAGGGACAGCAGGTGCTCATCGTCATCGGTGAGGGGCTGGACAAGGCCCGGCTGGAAGAAGACCTGAGACGATGAGCTTTCCACAATGAAACAGAGAATTGTGCAATATTGATTGCGCCGACCCTCCTGCAGCGTTATAATAGAGAAAAAGAAATCAGGAGGCCGTTTCATGAGCACTTCGACCACCCAAAAGCCGACCACCCGCCGCATCGTGGGCATGGTGGTGGGCATCGTCATTATTGGTCTGGGCATCGCCCTCTTCAAGCAGTCCCATCTCGGCAACGACTCCATCAGCGCGCTGAATATGCGCCTTGCCGAGCTGCTGGGCATCTCGCTGGGCGTGCAGAACGTCGCCACCAACATCCTCTTCTTTGCGCTGGAATTCTGGTTCGGGCGCAAGTACATCGGCCTTGGCACCTTCGTCAACGGCATCGGCATGGGGTTCATCATAACCTTCTTCTACGACCCCATTGCCGCGGCCTTCGGCCCGGCAGCGTCCCTGCCGGAACAGCTGGTGTGGGTGGTGCTGGCCGTCCTTGTGACGGCGCTGGGCGCGTCTCTCTACCAGACGGCTGACCTCGGCATTGCGCCCTACGATTACCTCTCGCTGGGTCTGCGGGACTACACGCACTTCCAGTACTTCGGCTGCCGCGTCTTCACCGACGCCTTCTGCGCCCTGCTCTGCTGGCTCCTGGGCGGTCTTGTGGGTCTGGGTACCCTCATCTGCGCGTTCTGCCTCGGACCCTTCATCCAGTTCTTCAACGGCCTCGTCTCCGAGCGGGTCCTGCAGTATAAGCCCGAAAAAGCATGAGCATAACAAAAAAGACATCTGCCGGCGGCAGATGTCTTTTTTGTATCTTACTCGAATTTGAACAGCGGCGTGCCGGTGGAGACGATGCCGCCCGCGATGATATGGAGCTTTGGCAGGTCGTCGGCGTTGGTCACGATGACGGCGCTCTCGGTGGAGAGCCCGGCGGCGCGGATGGCGTCGAGGTCCACGTTCAGCAGGGGAGTTCCGGCTTTGACGGCCTGTCCTTCCCTGACCAGCGGGGTGAAGCCGCTGCCCCGCAGGGCGATGGTGTCCATCCCGATGTGGATGAGCAGCTCGATGCCCTCGGTGCTTTCCAGCCCCACAGCGTGGAGGGTGGAGACGATGGAAGTGACCTTCCCGTCGAAGGGAGCGTAGACCGTGCTGCCGGTGGGCTCGATGCCGCAGCCCGGGCCGAGGATGGCTGCGGCGAACGTCTCGTCCGGGAGCTGTTCCAGCGGGAGAACGATGCCGTCCATGGGGGCTTTGACGACCATCTTTTCACCGGGGAACCGCGTCTCTTCCGCAGTCTTTGCCCTGCCGCCGAAGAGCCTGTCAAAAAAGCCCATAGAGAAAACCTTCCTTCCACACATGTTTCTTTCAAAGATAGCATACTGACGCCCCAAAAGCAACCGGCGTTTCGCATAAAACGGAGGGAAAAGTTTTGGCAGTTACATCAGAGCGATGAGCTGCTCGATCTCTTCCATCTTAGTGGCCCAGCTGGTGGCGATGCGGACGACGGTGTGGCTGTCGTCGAACTTCTCCCAGAAGCCGAACTTTGCCTTGCCTTCCAGCGCGGCCAGCTGGGTGTTTTCCAGCACGACGAAGAGCTGGTTGGTGGGGGAGTCCATAAAGAAGCGGTAGCCCTTTGCGGCGAGGCCCTTCTTGAGGGCGTTGGCCGTCTCGATGGCGTTGCGGCTGATGCGGGTGTAGAGGTCGTCGGTGAAGAGGACGTCGAACTGGATGCCCATGAGGCGGCCCTTGGCCAGCAGAGCGCCCTGCTGCTTGACCATGGTCATGAAGTGGGCCGGTGCGCCGTGGGGGAAGACCACGGCCTCGCCGCAGAGTGCGCCCACCTTGGTGCCGCCGATGTAAAAGACGTCGGTGAGCCTGGCGAGGTCGGCCAGGGTCACGTCGGTGCCTTCGCTCACCAGCGCATAGCCCAGACGTGCGCCGTCCACGAAGAGGGGCATATGGTAGGTGTGGCAGACGGCGGACAGGGCCTCGAGCTCAGCCTTGCTGTACAGGGTGCCGTACTCGGTGGGGTGGGAGATATACACCATGCCGGGGAAGACCATGTGGTCGTGGTTCGAGTCGGCGTAGAAGGTCTTGCAGAAATCCTCCACCGTGGCGGCGTCCAGCTTGCCGTTCTTCTGGGGCAGGCCGATGACCTTGTGGCCGGTGAACTCGATGGCACCCGCCTCATGACCGGCCACATGACCGGTGGCGGCGGCGACGACGCCCTCCCAGCGGCGGAGCGTGGAGGCGATGACGATGGAGTTGGCCTGGGTGCCGCCGGAGATGAAGAAAACATCTGCCTCGGGGCAGGCGCAGGCGGCGCGTATCTTCTCTTTTGCGCTGGCGCAGTAGGGGTCGGTGCCGTAGCCGGACACCTTCTCGAAGTTCGTTTCCGTCAGCTTCTGCAGGATGGCGGGATGCGCACCCTCGCAGTAGTCGTTCTCAAAATACAGCATATTCTTTCCCTTTCCTTTATTACGATAAAGAAGATGATTCTATTGTGAGCCAGGAATGCGCTTTTGTCAACCCTTTGAAACCATGGAAAAATGCCCACCCTTTGCTGTATCTTTAATTTATTTGTGGTATACTTTTACAGTGGGATTGAATATATATCGGGAGGGACAGCAAATGAAGCAGATGCTCCGGAAAAAGGACGTCTGGGTACTTTTGGCGGCGCTCATCGGGGCGTTCGCCTGTGTGACGCTCATCCAGTTCATCAGCGGCCGCATCGACGGTGTGGCCTCGATGGTGTTCCTGCTGGCGGTGTTTTTTGTTTCCATGTACACCGACGGCTACTGGTGGGGCGTGGCCGGTTCTGTCATCAGCGTGCTGGCGGTCAACTTCGCGTTCCGCACGCCCTACTTTGCCTTCAACTTCACCATCCCGGAGAACATCTTCTCCGGCGTGGTGATGCTGGTGGTCTCCTTTATGACGAGCACCCTGACCACCCGCATCAAAAAGCAGGAGCAGCTGCGGATGGAGAGCGAGACGGAGAAGATGCGGGCCAACCTCCTGCGGGCTGTCTCCCACGACCTGCGCACCCCGCTGACGTCCATCTACGGGGCCTGCTCTACGGTCATCGACAACTATGACTCGCTGGGCCGGGAGCAGAAGATAAAGCTCCTTTCCGAGGCCTGTGCCGACGCCCAGTGGCTCAACCGGATGGTGGAGAATCTGCTCTCCGTCACCCGCATCGACGCCGACGGCGTCGCCATCCAGAAGACGCCCACCGTGCTGGAAGAGCTGGTGGATACGGTGCTGGTGCGGTTCCAGAAGCTCCACCCCGGCGTACCGGTGGAAGTAAAGCTTCCGGATGACTTCATCGTCATCCCGATGGACTCCATGCTCATCCAGCAGGTGCTGACGAACCTTTTGGAAAACGCGGTGCTCCACGCCAAGGGGATGACCCGCCTGACGCTGCGGGTGTTCACGCTGGGGCAGCGGGCGGTGTTTGAAGTCGTTGACAACGGCTGCGGCATCCCGAAAGAGCGGCTCAAGACCCTCTTCACCGGCACGACCCTGACGCAGGATACCTCGTCGGGCGGCAAGCACGGCATGGGCATCGGGCTGTCGGTGTGCGCGGCCATCATCAAAGCCCACGGCGGCGAGATAAAAGCCGAGAGCACGCCCGGCGAGGGTACGACCATCCGGTTCTGGCTGGAGACCGAAGAAGTGGATACGGAGGAAACAGAGGATGAGCAATAATAAATTCAAGGTACTTATCATCGAGGATGAGGCGAACATCTGCAGCTTCATCCAGACCCTGCTGGAGACCAACGGCTATCAGGCACTGGTGGCCCAGACCTGCGTGATGGGCATGACCATGTTCATCTCCTATAACCCGGACCTCGTCATCCTGGACCTCGGCCTGCCCGACCGGGACGGTCTGGACGCTATCCGCTCCATCCGGCAGAAGTATCTGACCCCCATCATCGTCCTGTCGGCCCGCACCACCGAGCAGGATAAGATCGAGGCCCTCGACCTCGGTGCCAACGACTATATCACCAAGCCCTTCGGCACCGGTGAGCTGCTGGCCCGGGTGCGGGCTGCGCTGCGGGTGAACCGCTATGGCGGCGGAAGCTTGCCCGGCGGGGTGTTCAGCGCACAGGGCCTCACCATCAACTACGAGCGCCGCAAGGTGTTCGTGGACGGGCAGGAGGTTCGCCTGACCCAGACGGAGTACAATATCGTGGCCTTTTTGTCCGAGCACGCCGGGCGCGTGATGACCTATGCGGCCATCGTCCGGGCCATCTGGGGCGACACGGACGCCAGCAGCACCAAGAAGCTGCAGGTGAATATGGCAAATATCCGCAAAAAGCTGGGCAGCCGCCCGGGCAGCAATACTTATATCCTCAACGAGCTTGGCGTCGGCTATCGGATGATAGAAGAAGACGCAAAGCCTCTGGAACCTGCGGAGGAGACGAAATGACACTGGCGCTGAGCCTGTTTGTCCTGTTTTATATTTTGATGCTGGCGGTGCAGCAGTACCGCCCCTGGGTCGCGCTGGGCGGGGCCGGGGCGTTCCTGCTGCTGGGAAAGCTGGGCGTGTACGATTTCACGCTGGCGGACGCCGCCCGGGCCGTAGACTTCAATGTCCTGCTGATGATGGCGGGAATGATGGGTACGGTCTTTCTTTTTATCCAGAGCAAGATGCCCGCCCGGCTGGCCGAAGAACTCATTGCCCATGTGCCGGATGTCCGGTGGGCCGTGTCGGTGCTGGCGCTGCTGGCGGGGTTCATCAGTGCCTTTGTGGACAATGTGGCCACCGTGCTGATGGTGGCTCCGGTAGGGCTTGCCATCGCCCGGCGGCTGAAACGATCGCCGGTGCCGGTGCTCATCGCCATTGCGGTATCGTCCAATCTGCAGGGTGCGGCAACGCTGGTGGGGGACACCACGAGCATCCTGCTGGGCGGCTTTGCGGGGATGAATTTCTTCGATTTCTTTTGGATGGAGGGTCGCCCCGGCATCTTTTGGAGCGTGGAGCTGGGAGCGCTGGCCTCGCTGGGAGTGCTGTTCTGGCTGTTCCGGGACCAGCGCCAGCCCGTCCATGTCACGGTGGAGACGGAGGTGGAGGACGATGTCCCCACGGCGCTTCTTCTGCTGACGGTAGGTCTGCTCATCGCGGCGTCCTTCCTGCCCGAGCCCTCTGGCAGCGTGCTGCATCTGCTCTATACCTTGCGCAGCGGGCTCGTCTGCATGGGGCTGTGCCTCTTCGGTGCCGCCCGCGCCTGCTGGCGCAGCCGCTCCCTGAGGCCGCTGGCCGAGACGTTCCGGGCGCTGGACTATGACACCCTGCTGCTGCTCTTCAGCCTCTTTATTCTGCTGGAAGGGGTGAGCAGGGCGGGCGTCATCGACGCGGCGGCGCAGCTGTTCCACTCCGCAGCCGGAGACGAGCCGCTGCATCTTTACCTGCTGCTGGTGGCCGCGTCGGTGGGGCTGTCGGCCTTCATCGACAACATCCCCTATGTGGCGGCCATGCTGCCGGTGGTGCAGGGCGTCGCCGCCCTCATGAACGGCGGCGCGGGCATTGAGCCGGAGCTGTTCTACTTCGGTCTGCTTACCGGCGCGACGCTGGGCGGCAACCTGACTCCCATCGGCGCGTCAGCCAACATCGCGGCCATCGGCATTCTCCGCAAGAACGGCGAGACTGTCCGCACCCGGGACTTCCTGCGCATCGGCGTACCCTTCACGCTGGCGGCAGTCCTCGTGGGGGCAGGGAGCCTCTGGCTGTTCTGGGGTATCTGAGAAAATTCAGGAAAAACTGCAAAAGAAGAAGCGTGGTCTGGCAGGCATCTGCCCCGGAAGCAGGCATCACCGGGGCAGATGCCTGTGTTTTTGTGCGCAGGGACGCAAGATAAAATATGCGGAAAAGAATGCAAAAACTTTTTTGAAAAAACGCTTGACTTTCCCGTTTTCCGTGGTATAATAACTATCGTTCCGAGCCGAACGGCGGCAAACAAAACAGAATATGCGGATATGGCGGAATTGGCAGACGCGTTAGATTCAGGTTCTAATCGGGGCAACTCGGTGGAGGTTCAAGTCCTCTTATCCGCACCACAACAACAAAATCCGAACTTTTTTCCGATAGGAGAAGGGTTCGGATTTTTTGTGTTCTTCGGAAAACAGAACGAATCCCTTGCTTCCATCGAAAAACGTCCTAGACCTTATCATAAGAAAGCACGACAGACCACTGTAAGAGTGCCGTAAGGCAGAAAGGACACAAACATGAAGTACGATGAAAGAGCTTGCAAGTTCAACATGGATACCGGCTGCGTGGAGTTGACTCTCCAAGATGGGAGAAAAATTTTTATTGACTCCATTGGGATCGAGGATGCGCTGGACGTGACCATGGCGCAGAGGTCGGAGTTGGATTATCTCATCTACAATGACCCGCTGGGCTATGCGGATTTGATCCTGAACGGAGACCCGGAGGAATATTTGAGGAATGTGACTGGGAGCCACGGGTTAGAAGATTGATTTTCCCATAAAACCGCCATTGACAAAAACTGCCGCTCACCTGCGTAACGGAACGCAGGTGGGCGGCGTTTTGCGCTATCAGCTCTGAGACTGCCGGAAATTACAACTTACGCAAGACTTTCAATGATCTCTGCGCTTTTTTCAATGCCGATGACCCCGCTGTCCAGTGCAATATGATAGTTGGCGGCATCGCCCCACTTCATATCGGTATAGAAGCGGTAGTAGGCGGCGCGGCGCTTGTCCTTCTCCTTCAGCCGGGCTTCGGGAGATTCCTCCCGCTCCCCGTAGACCCGCACGATGCGGTCAGCCCGGAACTTCAGGTCCGCGTGGACAAAGACCTTCAGGCAGTCGGTGCGGTCCTGTAGGATGAAGTCGGCGCAGCGTCCCACAATGACGCAGGGCTCTTTTTCCGCCAGTTCCCGGATGATCCGGTATTGCAGCTTCCAAAGCAGATCCTCGTTGGTGGGGCCGAAGCTGCGGTTGGTGAAGGCAGAAGCAAGGAAGCCGCCGGGGGTATACTCTCCGGCCTCCTTGATGTATTTTTCGTCAAAGCCGCTTTCGGCAGCCAGTTTCTGGATCAATTCAGCGTCGTAGCACCGGATGCCCAGATGCTCTGCCACCAGTTTGCCGATGGTTCTGCCGCCGCTGCCAAACTCGCGGCTGATGGTGATGATGCGTTTTTCCATTAGACTTCTCCTTTCGTGCTCAGTTCACGGTAGGTTTTGCAGATCAGATAGCCTGCAATCAGGAAGGTGAGGATATCCGACATGGGCATGGAGTACAGCACGCCATCCAGCCCGAAGAACCGGGGCAGCAGCAGAGCAAAGCCCACGCCGAACACCACCTCACGCACCATGGACAGGGCGGTGGATTCCGCTGCCTTGCCCATGGCCTGCAAAAAGATGAAGCACGCCTTGTTGACACAGGCCAGAATGATCATGCACAGGTAGATGCGGAAGGACTTCACGGCAAAATCGGTGTAGTAAACGCTCTCGTTGGCGGCACCGAACAGGGCAATCAGCTGACGCGGGAAGCCCTCCACCAGCACCAGTGCAATGGCACCCACGGTGGCTTCTGCCAGCAGCAGTTTCGTGAACAGCTCCTTCACACGGGCGGGCTTTTTAGCACCCATGTTGAAGCCCACCACGGGGATGCAGCCAGCCGCCATGCCCACTACGATGGAGATGACGATCTGGAAGAACTTCATCACGATGCCAACAACTGCCATAGGGATCTGGGCGTACTGCTCCTGCCCGAACACAGCATCCAGTGCGCCGTATTTGCGGATCATGTTGTTGATGGCTGCCATTGCCGCCACAAGGCTGATCTGGGACAGAAAGCTGGTCATGCCAAGGGTCAGGGTACGGCCGCAAATGGAGCCCTTCAGTCGGTAGTCGCCCTTTTCAGGACGGATGATCTTCATGTGCAGCAGATACCACACTGCCAGCACTGCCGTGACCAGCTGACCGATGACGGTAGCCACCGCTGCGCCCATCATGCCCCAGCGGAAGCCGAAAATGAAGATGGGGTCCAGAATGATGTTCAGCGCCGCACCCGCAAGGGTGGAGATCATGGCAAAACGGGGGTTGCCATCCGCACGGATGATGGGGTTCATGGCCTGCCCAAACATATAAAAGGGTACGCCCAGCGTGATATAGAAGAAATACTCCTGGGAGTGATGATAGGTCTCGGCGTTCACCGTTCCGCCGAACATGGCGAGAATGTTGTTCGCAAAAACCAGATAGAGCGCGGCCAGCACAATGCTGCTGACCAGACACATCACCACCGCATTGCCGACGCTCCGCTTTGCCTTGGGGACCTCGTTCTGTCCAAGGCTGATGCTGACGAAGGCGCAGCAGCCATCACCGATCATCACGGCAATAGCCAGTGCCACCACCGTCAGGGGGAAAACGACCGTATTGGCGGCGTTGCCATAAGAGCCGAGATAGCTGGCGTTGGCAATAAAGATCTGGTCCACGATGTTGTACAGCGCACCCACCAGCAGCGAAATAATGCACGGGATCGCATACTTTTGCATCAGCTTGCCGATGCGTTCCGTGCCAAGAAATTGATTGGAATTTTCCATGGGATTCACCTTACCTTTCCATTTTGAGGACAAAAAAACAACGGGCAGCCCTCATGCAACCGGTTTTACGCATGAGTGCTACTCGTTGTACGAAATCATTATAGCCTGCCTGTCTGGAATTTGCAAAGGCAGTTTTGCACAAGAATTGTACTGGGCATTCTGCGCAGATTGCACGAGGCAAACTTTGTGGAAGATGCCCTTTGAAGCCCGCCAACCTACCGTGGTACAATAAAGTAAAGAGCAAAATTACGCTGGAAAGTCTGTTTTTGCAGCCTTTTCATACAAGGGAAAGAGGCAATACCATGTCACGGTTTCAAGCGGGAGCGCTGGTGGTCTACGGAAATCTGGGAGTGCACGAGGTGGAAGAGGTCGGGCTGCGGCGCTTTTGCGATGAGTCCGCCAGAGAGTATTACACCCTCCGGCCCTATTTTTCGGATTCCCACGACCGCAGCTATATCCCCACGGAAAAGGAAGCGGCGCTGCGCCCGGTGACCCCGGCACAGCAGGCGGAAGCCGACCTTGCACGCATCAAAGCGGAGAAGCTGCCCATCCCGGCGGGGGTACAGACAGCGCTGGCAGAACATTATCAGGCGCTGCTCCACACCAATGATTTTTACCAGTACCTGACCCTGTTCAAGGAGCTGGGGCAAAAGCAGATCCAGCAGCAGAACCGCGGGCGGAAGATCAACGCTATGGATGCCTACTTCTACCAGATGGTAGAGCGCGTCCTGCGGGAGGAGCTGGCGGTGGCGTTTGGGGAATCGCAGCAGGAAGCCGGCAGACGGCTGCTGGAGGTTTTGCGCTGAAGCCGCATGGTGATTTTTACCAATAAATGCAAAGGCTCTTTTTGTTCGGAGCAACTTTGTAGGAATCAACAAAGAAGGGCGGTTTGTCATGAAAAACCTTCGTGCGAGTTTGCCACTTGAAACCCATCAATGCCTTATGATATAATCCCTCCAGCAGAACGCGCTGTGTGTGAACACGTAAGACCAGTTTCTTCACACACAGGCGTTCTCTTTTTATTTTCAAAAAAAGTTAGTTTGCACTAATCTTGAGGAGGGCTTTTCATTCGTAATCATCGTTCCACTGTTTTTCTCGGCGTTCTGCTGATGATTCTTTCGGTTTGTTCTTTGTTTGTCGGGGTGCTGGACATCCGGCCTTCTGACCTGTTTACAGGCAGCGTGGAAACATGGGAGATTTTTCTGATCTCCCGCCTGCCGCGTCTGCTTGCCATCCTCTGCACAGGCATCGGCATGAGCGTGGCGGGGCTTATCATGCAGCAGCTCTGCATGAACAAGTTTGTTTCGCCCACCACAGGTGCGACGATCTCTTCTGCGCAGTTTGGCATTCTGCTGGCTTTGCTGTTTGCACCGGGTTCTACTCTGTGGGGACGTGCTGCCTTTTCCTTCGTTTGTGCCGTTCTCGGTACATGGGTCTTTGTCTGGTTCATCCAGCGTATCCAGTTCAAGGATGTTGTCATGGTCCCGCTGGTCGGCATCATGTTCTCCAACATCGTAATGGGCGTTACCAATTATCTTGCCTACAAATATGAAATGACACAGGCTCTTTCCAGCTGGCTGGTCGGTCATTTTTCCACCGTCATTCGTGGGCGGTATGAGCTTGTCTGGCTGACGGTACCGCTGGTGGTTCTGGCATTTGTATTTGCCAACCACTTCAATATCGTGGGTATGGGAAAAGATTTTTCTCAGAACCTCGGCGTTCCGTATGATCTGGTGCTGTTTATGGGTCTGACCATTGCTGCCATGATCACGGCATCCGTTGTTGTCGTGGTCGGCTCGATCTCCTACATTGGTCTCATCGTGCCCAATATCGTAGCAATGTTCAAGGGTGACCAGATCCGCGGAACGCTGGTGGATACCGCTCTGTTTGGCGCTGTGTTCGTGCTGGTCTGCGATATGATCGGGCGGGTTGTGATCTATCCCTACGAGCTGCCCATCGAGCTGATCGTTGGCGTCATCGGCAGTATCCTGTTTGTCGGGCTGCTGCTGTATCGGCTTCGGCATGGGCGCAAGGCAGTCCGGCTGGGTAAAGCCGCCAAGAAAACCGGAGGTGCAGCATGAAAACGCACAAAAATCATCTGCGCCTGCTGATCCTTCTGCTTCTTGTTCTGCTGGCCTGTGTGGGCTATATGACAGTGGGTGTCCACTTTGAAAACCAAAAATTATTTGCCTACGCCATGCGCATCCGCACGCCCAAGCTGATCGCCATGCTCATCACGGCATTTGCCATTGGAAGTGCATCCATCGTGTTTCAGTCCATCATCAACAACACCATCGTCACGCCCTGCCTGTTGGGCATGGATCAGCTTTATTCGCTGATCCACACAGCGGTGTTCTTTGTGGCGGGTTCGGGCAGCTTTCTGGCGGTCAATGCCAACGCAGCCTTTGCGGTAGACCTCGCCATCATGGGCGCTGTTGCCACCATGATCTACAGCTATCTGTTTCAGAAAACGAACCACAATGTTCTGTACGTCCTGCTTATCGGCACGGTGCTGACCTCGTTCTTTTCCAGCATCCAGACGACCTTGACCCGTGTGATGGACCCCAACGAGTACGACACGCTGCTGACGGATCTGGTCGCCAGCTTTTCCAATGTCAATTCGGCGATTCTGGTACTGTCCGTTGTGGTTCTTGCGCTGGTCGCCTTTGCCTTCCGGAAAGAGCTTGCGCTGCTGGACGTTCTGACACTGGGCAAAGATCAGGCCATCAATCTGGGCGTAGATTATGACCGCTGCATCCGCCGGCTGCTGCTGGGGGTCACACTGTACATTGCAACAGCCACCGCTATGGTCGGGCCGCTGGCATTTCTGGGGCTTATCATTGCCAACCTTTCCCGGCAGTTCCTGCGCACCTACCGGCACAGCCAGCTCATCACCGGTTCTGTTTTGTTCGGTATGACTGTTCTGATCGGCGGACGGCTTCTGGTGGAACGGGTGTTCGTTTACTCGGTTCCGGTCAGCGTGTTCATCACCGTGGGCGGCGGCGTGTATTTCCTGCATCTGCTGCTCACCCAGAGAAAGGCATAACACCATGTTTGTAAAAGAGATCACCAAACGCTACGATGGCAAAGCCGTTGTCGATGGCGTGAGTTTTGAGATTCCGAAAGGCAAAGTCCTTTCCCTCATCGGCCCGAACGGCGCGGGAAAATCCACCGTGATGGGAATGTTGTCCCGCCTGATCGCACGGGACAGCGGTCTTGTGGATTTTGCGGGGACGGAGATCACGCGCTGGAAAAGCCGGGAGCTGAGCAAGCGGCTCGCCATCCTGACCCAAGCCAACAATGTCCAGATGAAGCTGACTGTCCGGGAACTGGTTGCGTTTGGCCGCTTTCCGTACTCCGGCGGGCGGCTGACCCAAGAGGACAACGAGATCATTGACCGTGCCATTGCCTACATGGAACTGGGCGATTTTGAGGAGCAGTTCATCGATGAACTGTCCGGCGGTCAGCGGCAGCGTGCCTATATTGCCATGGTCATTGCGCAGGATACCGAGTATATCCTGCTGGATGAACCGACCAACAATCTGGATATTTACCACGCAACCAACCTCATGTGCATCGTCCGCCGCCTGTGCGATGAGCTGGGCAAAACGGTGATCCTTGTTCTGCACGAGATCAACTATGCTGCGTTTTATTCCGACTACATCTGTGCCTTTGTGGATGGAAAAATCGCAAAGTTTGGCACCGTGCAGGAAGTGATCACCAAAGAAAACCTGTCCGATATCTACAAGGTAGACTTTGAGATCATGCAGATCGAAGGCAAGCCTTTGTCGATATATTATTGATTTCAGTACTTTTAAAAAAGGAGCATTCTTATGAAGAAAATTTCTCGTCGTTCGTTTTTGACCGCTATGGCCGCTGTGAGTGCAGCGGGTGTTCTCGCCGCCTGCGGCGCTTTCTCCTCCACGGCAAGCTCTGTGGTGTCCTCTGTGGCAGCATCCAGCGAAGCCGCAGCCTCTTCGGAAGCTGCACCGGAATCTGTGACCATCAAGGCGTTCAACGGTGCAAAGGAGTTAGTGGACGTGGAAGTGCCCTTTGACCCGCAGCGCATTGCAATCCTCGAACTTGCTTCTCTGGACATTCTGGATGAACTGGGCGTTGGCGACCGTGTGGTCGGCACGGCATCCACCTCTCTGGACTATCTTCAGAGCTATGTCACCGATGACAGCATTGCGAACCTTGGCAACATCAAGGAAGCCGATATGGAAGCAGTCATGGCTTGCGAGCCGGACATCATCTTTATCGGCGGACGCCTGTCAAAATCCTATGATGCTCTGTGCGAGATCGCACCCGTTGTTTTCCTTGCGACCGACGCCGAAAAGGGCGTTGTGGAAAGCACCCGTGAAAACGCCATGACCATCGCTTCTATCTTTGGTCTGGAAGACCATGTGGAAGCTTTGATGGCGGATTTTGACAGCCGCATCGACGCCCTGAAAGCCTTTGCAGAGGGCAAGACTGCCATTGTCGGCATGACCACCAGCGGCAGCTTCAATGTTCTGGGCAACGATGGCCGCTGCTCCATCATCGGCAAGGAGATCGGCTTTGAGAACATCGGCGTAGATGCCAATATCGACACCTCGACCCACGGCAACGAGGCTTCCTTCGAGTTCATTGTGGACAAGAACCCCGACTACATCTTCGCAATGGATCGTGATGCAGCCATTGGCACCGATGGCGCACAGCTGGCGCAGGAGATCCTGGAAAACGAGCTGGTCAAGAGCACAGATGCTTACAAGAACGGCCACGTCGTTTATCTGGCACACCCGAATGTCTGGTACACCGCAGAGGGCGGCATTCAGGCACTGAACGAAATGCTGAGCGATCTGGAAAACGCACTGCTGTGATTTTTTCAAAATTCTTCTTGCAATTTTGAAAAAACTCCGGTATAATACCTTCCGTTAAGAATATAAAAAGCCGGCTTACAAAGCGTGAAATCCTGAGGGAAAGCTACCCCTCAACGATTTCACGCTTTTTTGTTTGCCCGAAAAAGGAGGATCTATGAACCCGAAAAACAAACTGGCAGAAATGCCCATCCGCCCTCTGCTGTACACTATGGCAGTGCCGCTGATGCTGTCGCTGCTCATCCAATCGCTGTACAACATCGTGGATAGCATTTTTGTGGCGCGGCTGTCGGAAACGGCCTTGACTGCCGCCTCTCTTGTATATGCCATCCAGTTTTTGATGATCGCCATTGGTGTGGGCACCGCCGTGGGCCTGAACGCCCTGCTCTCCCGCAAGCTGGGGCAGAAAAAGCCGGAGGAAGCCTGCCGTGCCGCCACCACCGGGCTGTTTCTGATGCTGAGCACTTCACTGGTGTTTACGCTGGTGGGGCTGCTGTTCTCGAACCAGATCGCTGCCGCCCTGACCGACGATCCCGAATTGCAGCAGCTGTGCCGGGAATACCTCTCGGTGAACCTTGTGTTCTGCTGGGGCATCTTTTTGCAGACCTACGGGCAGCGGCTCTTGCAGGCCGTGGGTGACACGGTGCTTTCTATGGTCTCCCTCATCATCGGCGCAGTGGTCAACATTATTCTCGACCCCATGATGATCTTCGGTCTGCTGGGCTGCCCGGCCATGGGCATCCGGGGCGCAGCCATTGCCACCGTCATCGGGCAGCTCATCGGCGCAGCGGCGGCGCTATGGTTCAATCGGGTCAAAAACCCGGTCATCCATGTCCGGCTGAAGGGCTATCGCTTTTTGTGGCAGGATGTGACCGACATCTACCGGGTGGGTCTGCCCACCATCGTGATGCAGGCCATTGGCAGCGTGATGACCTTTGCAGTCAACGGCATTCTGCTGGGGGTGTCCTCCACGGCGGTGGCGTTCTTCGGCATCTACTATAAGCTGCAAAACTTCCTGATGATGCCGGTGAATGGTCTGGGACAGGCGGCCATCCCGGTGGTGGGCTTCAACTATGGCAGTGGGCAGTCCGACCGGGTAAAGCAGACATGGAAGGTGCTGCTGCCCACCGGCGTGGTATTTGCCCTGTGCGGCACGGCGGTGTTTCTGCTGTTCCCGGCGCAGCTGCTGGGGCTGTTCTCTGCCAGTGACGAGATGCTGGCTTTCGGTGTGCCCGCTCTGCGCATCATCTCGGTGACCTTCCTGTTTGCGGTCATTACCATATTGTGCGGCTACTTTGCCTCTGGTCTTGGCAACGGCGTGGTCAATATGATCGGCGCTGCCTTGCGGCAACTGGTGGTGCTGGTGCCCTGCCTGTGGCTCCTCATCCGCACCATGGGCATCGACAGGGCGTGGTTTGCGTTTTGGGTGTCCGAGGTGATTGCCTGCGCTTACAGTCTGTGGGCAACGAAAAAAGAACTGCGGAACAAGGGAAAATAAGGTAAAACAAAAACAGGGTGCGCCCTGAATGGACGCACCCTGCCAAAGACCACAGACGATAACGATATGTACAACAGGGCGTTCCCCATCGGGAACGCTCTGTTTCTCTTTGCTGGTAGTGTGATGAGCCTGCTCCGCCTGCCATGCAGCAAATTCTCTTTGCCCTTCCTCGCTGTTCCAGCAGGCAAGAATGGCCGGGTAGAATGCCCTCGCCAGACGGTCGATGACTTCATCGGGATAAGGGGAAGTGTTTGTGGACTTTTTCTTTTTGTTCAAACGCACGCTCCTTTGATCGTCCCACCGTGGCAAAGTCGGGCGAGAAAATCAAAGTTCCAATTTCATATCGGGCGCAAGGGCGCGGATGCTTTCCGTCCTGCACTTGCGGCTGGTGGCTCATTGATGGCTTACAAGTGCCTGTCGTTATGCGATTTCTTTCTCGTTCAGCATTGCTTCAAACTGTGCCATATACGCCTTGTGCTGCTTGAGGATTTTTAGCGTTTCAGTTTTGGCGTAGGAATCGTCCGGTAGCTTAGGCAAGTATCTCATCAAAAAATCAAAGTCCTGTTGAATCCGCCGGACAGCGACTTCCAGCGCGGAGTAGTTGATTCCAGAGTAGTGTGAGTAGCTCGACTGCGGAGCGGGGCGGTCCTCCGGGTGCAGAATCTCGTGCACGATCTGCTTGCGGTTCGGAAAATCGGCTCTGGCAAGGCGGTGCATATCAGCATCACGGACTTTGAACTGCCCGGACAGGATTTTCTCCTGCATACCAGGCACCATCTGTTCCATGATCTCTACGCCGCGCATGAACTTTTCAGACCGGACGACGTAGGATTCGCTGACATTGTTCCGCTCTGCAATCTGCTTGCGGATGCTCGCTTCCGCAGAGGTGGGAGGAATTGTGTCAATTTGACACAATTCCTCCTGAACAGGTTCTTTGGTAGCAGCCGTATACTGGTTGTTGCCATTTCCACCGGGCTTCCGATGCTCCACACTGTACTGTTTTCCAATGAGGAACTTTTTCTGCTCCGGTGTAAGGTTGCGCCGCCCCAGCTGATTCTTGCAGATCCATGCGAGGACTTCTTCTCTGCTTTCAAACGGGAGCGGCATGGTGGAGAAATAAATCTCCGGGTGCTTCTGAAGAATTGCATAACGGTTGTGGCCATCAACAAGGGTATTACCCCAGACAATCAAAGGAGAGAGCAGCTTGCCCTCCTTGAGGATATTTTCTTCAAGCTGCTTAAATTCATCATCGGTCAGAGGAGGAATCTGGGACTGGAACTCCGGGTCGATTTTCAGATTGATCATACGCACACTCCTTTATCTCTCCTGCTGCGCCTGTTCTTCCTCCCGGAAAAAGGACGCAACATTCTGCTTTGCGGTTTTCAGCTTGAGCAGTTCTTCCTTAGCTTCCTTGTACTGCTCGTAGAACTTTGCCTTTTCGGATGCCAACTGCGCATACTCGGCTTCCAGCTTTTTCGGGCTGGGCAGCTTGGTGAGGTTGTTTGCCTTGAAATAGGTTGCTGCCGCCCGGTACGCTGTCAGCTCTGCACGGTGCTGCTCCTCAAAGGCTGCGGGTCGTTTGGCAGTATTGAACTGCTGTGCGATGTTCTTGGTGCTGGCGTAGGCTGCGACGTGATAGCGCAGCTCATTGTTGGCTTTCATGCGGCCTTCGAGATCTTTCACAACAGCCAGCGAGTCGTGATACTTGGTTTCCAGTTCGGCGATGCGCTGGTTCAAGGCATCCTCGTCGGTCAAGCCCTTTTCCTGCAGAAGATTCACGGTCTGTGCCATAACTTTGAGATTGTGTTTCGTGAGCCAAAGCTTATAGCCGATGCCCTTGCCCTCGGTCATCCTCGACTGGATGTCGATCAGTTTCCTGATGGCATCCTGCTTGAACTGCGCCTTGGGTTTGCGTTCGGCGTTTGCCTGCAACGTGGCAAGCACTGCCGCCTTATCAAACTTGTCACCGAGATGTTTTGCTCGGATAAACTTTGTTCTGCCAGCAGGCAAGTAGCTGAGTTGCCCACGGCTTTCCTTGACGGCAATACCATACTGCTGCATGAGCCTGTCAGAAAAATCTTCAAAACTCGTTGTGCGGTACAACACCGAAGAAATCTGTTTCCGCAAAGTGTCCTTCACGGTTTCAAACTTCTTCTGCTGGGGCGGCTGTCCAGCTGCGGTGAGGGCTGCGTTCTCACGGTCAAGTTTCAACTGACCACGCCTACGCGCCCAATACTCAGCTTCGCTCACGCGCTCTTTCGAGCCGTTGAGCAGGTCGATCTGGTACAGTCCGGCACCCTCGCACAGCTCCATGACCTCAACACGCAAGTGCCGCATGGTCTGGGCTGTGCTGGAGTGTTTCATGCCCTCTAGCCAGTCGCGGGGCTTCTGCATATAGGGCTTGCGCTCCACCTCTCGTGTTCGGATGCTGCCAATCACGATGTGGACGTGAATGTTTCCCGAATGGTTGTGCCCATCCGGGTGGGTGCAGACGATGGCGGGATGACCGGGGAAGTTTTCTTCGCAGAATTTCAGGCCAAGTGCCTGTGCCTTTTCCATGGTCAAGCTGTTGTCGGCTGCATCTCGTGGGTCGAAGCTGATGATATACTGATGGCTCTTAATATCACCATGCTGGGTGTTCTTACCATACTTGCGGTTTGCCAGCAGACAGGCTGTTGCAAACGAGAAATCGCCGCACTCAAGTGTATCGAGGACGTACGAATCCCGCAGCTTCGGCTTGCCCTGTTCATCCAAAAGTTGCTTCCCGGTGAACGCGTCGTGCTGGTAAACGAGGTACGCTTCGATGGCGGTGTAGTCCGAGTTCTTAGAGCTGATATGCTTGAGCGTTGCCATACAGTTCACCCAGAACTTTCTCGGCGTGCAGCCGAAATGCGGTCAGGTCTGCAAGTTCGTCAAGGATTTTCGCCCGGATCTGCTCGGTGTCTGCACCGCCGGAATTGAAGTGCCTTGCAAGCTGGTTGAGATTACTGCCCACCTTGCTGCACTGGGCAAGCAGGGTGGAAACAGCGGTCAGGGTTTCTTCGCCGCCGCCTGCAACGATGACCGTTTTCTCGATCTTGACGTTGTGGATGGCGCGGCGGATGAAAGTGGAGAGGGAGAGATTCAGGAGTTTGCAAGTGAGTTCCAGTGACGCTTTTTCCTCCGCTGTCACACGGAACTTGATGACGTGCGTTTTGTTGTTCGGCGTGTCGTGGTGCTGGGAATTGCTAGGAATCGGTTGAACATTCGTTTTGGTCATTGTACCTCCTGTCTGTTCGATAACTCCTCGGTGAAGTTATGTAAGCACGACACGCCGTTCCATTCGTGCCGTAAGGCACGAATGATGAGCAGGGTTTGGGGCAGGCACGCCCCAACAAGATCACTTCGGAAATGCAGACGCATTGCAGAAGTGAAGTCCCGGTGGAGCACAACATTTTCAAGAATTGAAAATTTGTGGCCACGGGACGGTTCTTGCCCTCTACCGCTGCGCTCAAAACCGTTTCTGGGTAATTGTTTCCGAATTGTTAAGACGCAAAAAATAAGTAGAGGGACTCTGCTCATGTATGGGAGTCACCGTTTGCTCCGAACGAAGTTCCTACCCCTGTTTTGCAGCGGCGTTGACGAAAAGTCGGTATCACGTCCGGTCGGCTTATGAAATTTTCAAGGTACGTTTCCCATAAAGAAAAATACCGCCCAAGCAGCGCAGCGATGGATTTTGTCGGGGTGAATCGGCGGCAAAATGAATCGGGTGTGTTGCGGGGCGGTAAATTCTTTTGCGGACTTTCCCTCACTGAAGTGGTGGGTCTCACGGTGATAACCAACCACTTTTGCAGAAGATTTGCAATCAATCTACAAGTTCAGTGGGATTTGTGATAGAGAATATCATGGTTCGTAGGGTACGTCAAGATGATTCCGAAGAAATTATTTATGAATGGAGACAATAGTAAGACTTCTATTATGAATATGATACACTTTACATCATGAAAGAATTTAAGCTGCACAAAGATGATTCAAGCGGATGTGCAATATGCACAATAAGTTTTCTATAGCAAAATACAGATGTGGTCATTTAGCTCTTTTACCAGACAACTTTTTTTGCAAAATAAAAAAATTTGTTGACTTAAAATTGCTTGAAATGTTATCTTGTTGGTAACAAAAGCACGGTGAAGTGCTTGCTACCACACGAAAAGGCAAAACAAAAAAGGAGAGTAAAATGATGAAAAAGCGTATTGCGGCGTTGGTCACCGCCGGTGTCCTTGCTTTGTCGATGCTTACCGGCTGCGGAAGCAAACAGGAGAGCTGGAAAGTTACCTGTCCGTGGGCACCGTCTGGTGTAGCAGCGATGGTCAGCCAAAAGGCTGCTGCCAAGTCCCCTGATTATTCTGATAATAAAATCACACTGGTTGCTGAAGCCGTCAAGGGCGATGCTGCTACTGTCAACACTTGGGTGTCCAGTACTAAGGCAAATGATAAGGAACTGGTCTTCGCCGGTGAGGGTCTGTTCGCCATTACCGAGACTCTGGATCCGGCCAAGCTGCAGTTCAGCTACGACGATTTTGAGTTCGTGGAGAACTTGTACTCCTCCGTCTTCGTCCTGTCCGCTGATTCTTCACTGAACCTCAAGAATCTGGACGATCTGGAGGCCTATGTCAAGGCAGGCAACCCCGTATCCGTGGCCGTTAACGGCGCTACCGGCTCCGAGGCTTTCCTGGCAGCGGCTCTGTTCGGCTCTATGGGTGCCGGCGACCAGCTGAAACTGACTCCGTACCAGTCCGCTGCGGAGGCTGCACAGGCTGTAGCTAAGGGTGAAACGAACTTCGCGGTCTCTCACCAGTCTCAGATTCTTGAGACCTACCAGCAGGGCAGCGTTGATGTGGTTTGCGCATTCGATGACAAGGCTATCGAAAACGGCCCCTTCGCAGGCGTTGAGGGCGTTGGCTCCAAGGGCTACCCCTACTTCCGCAACCGCTGCTTCGTCATGGCTCGCAAAGGTACTGACGCCGCAAAGGTTGCCGAGCTGAAAGAGCTGTATGATAAGATCCTCGCCGATGATGAGATGGTCGAGTGGCTGAACGACACCATGCTGCTGGAAGTCGATACCATGACCGAGGACGATGTGAAGGCTCACATTGAGAACGTCAAGAGCATCGTCGAGCAGTATAAGGACATCGTGGCAGGCTGATAAAAAGGCCTCATAGCGACAAAAAGCTGAAGCAGGGGGAACGGGGACATCCCCTTCTCCCTGCTTTTATGTTTCCAAAAGGAGTTGAAACAAGTGAAAAATCTGATAGAACGTGCCGAAGCAAAACTGGATGAATGGGGCGCAAAGCTCGAACAGAAGAACATCGAGTACCCGGTAGACCTGATTTGCGGCATTCTGTTTCTGGTCATTGGCATCGTGCTGCTGCTCATCATGCCGCAGCAGGTGCAGATCTCGGAAAAAGACGTTGTGAATGGCCGTGCTTTCCCGACGATGCTGATTTGGCTCATGCTGGCCATGAGCGCCCTTCTGGTGGGCCGCGAGGCATACAACATGGTGATGCACCGCCCGACCAAAACTAAAACGCTGAATCTTTTGGTGGAAACAAAAGCACTCGTCATCGTCCTCATTCTGGTGGTCACTTATCTGCTGGCAGAGGTCACGGATCTGTTTGTTGTGGGCGCTGTATTCTGCGCACTGGCATTTCTGGTCTTTTTCCGCTGCAAGAAACCCCTTTACTATGCCATCACAGTTTCAATGGCTGTGTTGATTTGGGTCGTATTCCACTTTGTGCTGAATGTTAGTTTCTGAGGAGGCAGAATATGGGTTTGTTTGACTTTATCGGCCCGGCCTCCGGGCTGCTTTTCACCCTCGAAAATATCATCTGGATAAACCTCGGCGTCTTTATTGGCTGCGTGTTCGCGGCCATCCCGGGATTAAGTGTTATCCTCTGCATCATCCTATTCCTGCCTGTCACTTATACCATGCGTGCGATTCCCGGCATGATGTTCCTGTTGGGCATTTACTGCGCAGGTGGCTATGGTGGCTCGGTATCGGCTATCCTTATCAACACGCCGGGTACGCCCCACGCGGCGGCTACTATGCTGGACGGCTATCCGCTGTCCAAAATGGGCCGCACTAAGGCGGCGTTGAAAATTGCACTTTATGCATCTACCTTTGGCGGTATCTTCTCTGCGTTGGTGCTGCTCTTCCTCGGCCCTCAGGTCGCAAAAATTTCGGCACAGCTCGGCACGGCGGAGTACTTTATGGTCTGCCTGTTCGGCATGACGATTATTGCAGGCGTTTCTGGTAAGAGCCTTGTCAAGGGCATCATCGCCGCCTGCCTTGGTTTGCTTATTTCCTGTGTGGGCGCAGACCCCATGACCAGCTATGACCGCTTTACATTTGGTATTCCCCGTCTGTATCTGGGTCTTGACCTTGCCGTTACCCTCATCGGTTTGTTCGCACTGGTGGAAATCATTGGCAAGGCAGAGCTGAAGCGGAATGAGTTGAACCTTCACGCCGGAAAAATCGGCAATGATGACGGCAAAATCACAAAAGATGAATACAAGCGGATGTTCCGACCAGTGCTGATGGGTTCTATCATCGGTTCCTGTGTTGGTATCGTACCTGGCACGGGTGCGTCGGAGGCCTCGTGGTTCTCCTACAATACTGCGAAGAACCTGTCCAAGCATCCCGAGGAATTCGGCCACGGTTCTGTGGAGGGCGTTGCGGCTGCTGAGTCTGCCAACAATGCCGTCTGTGGCGCGACCCTGATTCCCTTGCTGACGCTGGGCATCCCCGGCGACGGCTGCGTGGCCATCATGTTGTCGGCCCTGATGATAAATGGCCTGAACCCCGGTCTCTCGCTGTTCACCACCGACGGCGCTATCATGTATGCCATCATGCTGGGCCTTATCCTCGTGAACATCTTCATGTTCCTGCAGGGCAAATACCTGACTAGCCTGTTTGCAAAGGTCGTCTCCATCCCTCAGCAGATCTTGACCCCCATCATCGTGATTTTCTGTTTCGCCGGTGCTTACTCGGTGAACAGCAGCTATTTTGATTTGAGCGTTGCGCTGGTGTTCGGCGTGATGGCGTGGTTCATGCGCAAGCTGGAGCTGCCCGCTGTCCCTGTGCTGCTGGGCATGGTGCTGGGCAATATGACCGAGACGAACTTCCGCCGCGCCCTGCTCATCTCGGATGGAAGTCCCAAAATCTTCTTCAGCAGTGTGTATTGCTGGATTTTTATCGCGCTAATCGTGGTGGTTATCATCGGCATCCTGCGCGGCAAGATGAAGGAAACGAAGAACGCGAAAGTGGAACAGTAAAAGGAGGTAAAGACCGTGGCATATAACATTATTTTCTACTTCAGTGACCAGCAGCGCTGGGATACCTGCGGCTGCTTCGGCCAGCCGCTCAACGTCACACCCAATCTGGACAAGCTGGCAGAGGAGGGCGTAAAATTTGACAATGCTTTCTCTCCCCAGCCGGTGTGCGGCCCTTGCCGCGCCCTGTTCCAGACCGGAAAATACCCCACTGAGACAGGCTGTTTCCGCAATAACCTGATGCTGCCCTCGAATATCAAGACTCTGGGCGAGTATATGGAAAAAGATGCCGGCTACGAAACTGCCTATGTCGGCAAGTGGCATCTGGCCTCGGATGGCGAGCTGGAAAAGAAGCCGACCATTGACCATACCATTACAGCCGTTCCGTTGGAGTTGCGCGGCGGCTACACCGGCTACTGGCGTGCAGCCGATGTGCTGGAATTTACCTCCCACGGCTACGACGGCTATGTGTTCGACGAGAACAACAACCGCATCGATTTTAAGGGCTACCGTGCTGACTGCATCAACCAGTTCGCGCTGGACTACCTCGACCAGTACACCGGCGAAAAGCCCTTCTTCATGACCGTATCCCAAATTGAGCCGCACCATCAGAATGACCACAACCACTACGAAGGCCCCAACGGCTCGAAGCAGCGATTTGCGGATTTTGTCCTCCCCGAAGACTTGAAGGCTCTGGGCGGCAATGCAGCAGAAGAGTATCCGGATTATCTGGGACAGTGCGCAAGCCTCGACGAGAACCTCGGCAAGCTGGTGGAAAAACTGAAAGAAAAGGGTCTGTATGAGAATACTGTTATCCTTTACGCTTCCGACCATGGCTCTCATTTCAAGACCCGCAACCGCGACGCCCATCTGAACGGATACGATGACTATAAGCGCTCGTGCCACGACGGCTGCCTGCATGTGCCGCTGGTCATCTGCGGCGGCCCGTTCAAGGGCGGCAAGGAAGTCACCGAGCTGGTCAGCACCGAGAGCATCCCCAAGACTCTGTTGGCTTTGGCAGGCGTGGATGTCGGCGACAAGATGATCGGCGAAAATCTGCTTGACGTTGTGGAAAAGAAAAATCATAATAGAGCTAATGAGGTCTACGCCCAAATCTCGGAGAGCCGCTGCGGCCGCTGCATCCGCACGGCAGATTATATGTACTCTGTCTATGCCCCCGGTGTCAATGGCGGCGAGGCTGCGGCATCTGATGTGTATGCGGACGACTTCCTTTACGATATGCAGAAAGACCCGTGGCAACTGAACAATGTGGTCGCGGATCCTGCATATGCTGCGGTCAAGGCGGAACTTCGTGAACGTCTGCTGAACTGGATTCAGCACGCGGAAGGCAGCCGCCCCACTATCACCGACTGAAAAGGAGCGCTTGCCCATGCTCTCGGCTGTTGAGAAAAAATCCGATCAGGTTTATCGCTGGCTTCTGGCTTATATTGACGAAAACAAATTTTCCGGGAACCAGCGTTTGCCTTCGGAAAATGCGCTCTGCCGGAAGCTGGGTGTCAGCCGAGAAACGATACGAGTGGCCATCGACCAGTTGGTAGCAGAAGGACTCGTGTACAAGCTCAAGGGAAGTGGGACTTATTTCCACCGGGAAAAAGTAATGACGCGGGATTTGAACACAGATGATGCCCTTTATAAAATCGGCCTTGTCCTGCAGGGACAGGATACAAGTGCCAATTCGGGATTAATCGAAGGGGTTCGCAGTGTTCTGACGCAGGAGCAGGTTGACCTCCATGTATTTCTGACCGATAACAAATTCTGCAACGAACGCCGCTGTCTGGAAACAGTGGTGCATCAGAATTTTCATGGCTTTATCGTGGACGGTGTTAAGTCGAGTATCCTCAGCCCGAATCTTGACTGCTACAAGGAACTTTATCGGCGCAAAATTCCGGTGATATTCTACAACAATTTTTATCGGAATCTGCGCTGTCCGCGTGTGACCATCAATGATATTGAATGTGCGCATCAGTTGATAGGGCGCCTGATCGATGCCGGACACAGCCACATTGCAGGCATCTTCGTGTACGACAACTACCAGAGCGTAGAAAAGTTTCAAGGCATGGCGGAAGCGATGCGAAATCGTGGTTTGGAACTGAACGATGATTACATCAAGTGGTGTATTTCGGACGAAGCCCACAACGAAAGCTATGTCCGTTCCATTGAAAGATTTCTGAAGAGCATCCCTAAATGCACCGCTATCGTCTGCTGCAACTACATCATCTATCGGCTGGTCATGAAAACCCTGCAGAAAATGGGGAAGACTGTACCCGAAGATTATTCGCTGGTCTGTTTTGATTATTCCGAAGAAACTTATCGGCAGGAGGATGTTACCTGCTCCGTGGAGCAAGGCTTCGAGATGGGACGTCAGCTTGCGCTGCGGCTTATGGAGATGATTTCCACCGGCGAATGCGATGACCGGAACTACACTTATGTCATGAAGCCCATCCTCTACGATGGCCATTCCATCCGGAAGATCAAAAAGGTAAAATAAAGATTCTCCCGGAGGCAGTACTGCTCTCCGGGAGAATCTCTTTATCGGTTTTGTTGTGCCAGAAAATGTGCAGCAGTATGCAGGCGCGGAAGCACATAGGCAAAGAACTGCTTATACGCTGCGCAAAAGCGGTTGCTTCCAGAGGCATCCCAATCTCGCTTGCATCCGCCCCGGCAGAGCAGCTGATAAGCACATGCTGCGCATTCCGCCGGGCGTTTGCGGCCCTGTGCCAGAAATGTCTGGCTTGTGGGAGAATCAAGCGCATCTTCAACGGTACAGTGGCTCAGATTTCCCAGCTTCCACTCATCCAGAACATAAAAGTCACAGGGATAAAGGCTTCCGTCACCTTCTACGGTAAGATAATGCCCACAGGAACCGGAGGAAGCGCAGGAGGTAGGCGGCATTCCCAGCAGGATACGCAGATAGTCCTCAAAATTGCGAACGCTGATATAATTGCCTCGTTGCAGCTGCTGATACCAAGTATCAAAGACGCCGCACAGAAAACGACCATAAAGTTCCGGCGTTAGAGAATATGCCTGCCCTCCAATCGTATCAAGTGGGTCAAGACATGGGATGAATTGCAGATTGTGCTGTCCCAACTCGCAGAGGCTTTTGAAGGCTCGCTGCGGCTTTCTGGCCAGCTGTCCGGTCACAACACAGAGCAGATTCGTTTCGACCCTGTAGGCATCCAGCAGCGCAAGCGCATGAGTTACTTTATCCCATGTGCCCTGCCCAGCTGCGTCCAGCCGATAGAGATCATGGTTCTCCTGTGTGCCGTCCAGAGAGAGGCCTACGAGGAAAGAGTTGGCTTTGAAAAAGGAAGCCCACTCTTCATCCAGACAAATGCCATTGGTCTGGATGCTGTGGAACACAGAGATATTGCGCTGCATGGAACGCTCCGTTTCCAGAAAGAACCGGAAGAAATCCAACCCGGCAAGAGTCGGTTCGCCGCCCTGAAACAGAAAATGGACGCTGCCGCCTTCCTCTGTGGCTGCAAAAGCCTTTTCAACCAGTTCTCCTGCCATTTCATGGGAAAGCAGTCCCATATTTTTGCAGGCTCGGCTGTTGGAAACATCGTCATAAAAGCAGTACCGGCAACGCAGATTGCACAGGCTGGACGCTGGCTTGACGAGAAATGTATTATGTTTCATAGAGATTCCCTCCGTGCTTCGCAGTTCTTAAAACAAGGATACCGGAAAACACGATTTTTCGCAAGCAGTAACAGTTAAAAGCTGTTTGAAATAGTAAGAAAACAAATATAGTTGTCCGAAAATCAAAAAAGGAGAAGAAAACTTGTATGGATGAAAATAAAACATACGGTACACGGTTAGCACGGCTTTGGAAGCTGTTTTTGAGTACGCTGTACATTAGCAGCTTTACCTTCGGCGGCGGCTTTGTCATCGTGACCTTTATGAAGAAAAAATTTGTAGATGAGCTGCACTGGATCGATGAACAGGAAATGCTGGATATGACAGCGTTGGCGCAGTCCTCGCCGGGTGCCATCGCAGTAAATGCTGCAATTCTGGTAGGCTGGCAGGTAGAAGGCTTGATTGGAATGATCGTGGCAGTGTTGGGCACCATCATCCCACCTATGGTCATTCTTTCAGTCATTTCTGTGTTCTACAATGCTTTTGCCACCAATCGCTATATCGCGTTGTTACTCAAGGGAATGCAGGCTGGTGTGGCGGCGGTCATTCTGGATGTTGTATTCGACCTCGGCGGAAAGGTGCTGAAGACCCGCTCATGGGTGTATATTGTCCTGATGGTCGCAGCGTTTGTCGCAAATACGGTGTTTGATGTCAATGTGGTGGTGGTCATCCTTGCCGCTGCAGTATTCGGCGTGGTGCTGGCTCTGGTCCAGTGGAAAAAAGGTGGTGCAAAATGATCTACTTACAGCTTTTTCTCAGCTTTTTACAGGTGGGTATGTTCAGCGTAGGCGGCGGCTATGCGGCCATGCCGCTGATCCAGAGCCAAGTGGTGGAACAACATGGCTGGCTGACGATGCAGGAGTTTACTGACCTCATCACGATTGCAGAAATGACCCCCGGTCCCATTGCGGTCAACTCAGCAACTTTTGTAGGTCTGCGTATTGCACAGGCTCCCGGAGCCATTATCGCAACTCTGGGCTGTATCACACCCGCCCTGTTCTTTGTTTCACTTCTATCCTACATCTATCGTAAATACAAGGATATTTCTCTGCTGCAAAGTGTTCTGGCCTACCTGCGTCCGGTCATTGTAGCGCTTATCTTTGGTGCAGGTCTTTCTATACTGTCTATGGTGGTGTTCGGAGAGAGTGCAAAGACGCTCGCCAACGTAGACTGGATCGGCATCGGCAGTTTTGCATCGGCATTTTTTGTGCTACGGAAGCTCAAGTGGAATCCCATCCTGACTATGTGCTTGTGTGGTGTGGCCGGGCTTGGACTTCACATTTTGCTCGGAATATAATCTTAAGACAATTTGTCTGTTGGAATCATGAAAATAAATCATTGGGCTTGCAATCAGGGCAAAACTGTGGCATATACATTATACGAAACATTGCTTTAATGAACGTATTACCGTTCAATGACGTATAAAATGGAGGTGCTCGCCATGACCGCCGTGATCTATGCTCGCTATTCCTCGGACAACCAGCGCGAAGAATCCATCGAAGGCCAGATCCGGGAATGCACGGCTTATGCCGAGAAAAACGGCATCACCATCGTCAAGCACTATATTGACCGTGCTATCTCCGCCAAAACGGACAACCGCCCGGAATTCCAGCAGATGATAAAGGACAGCGACAAGAAGCTGTTTGATATTGTGCTGGTCTGGAAGCTGGACCGTTTTGCCCGGAACCGCTACGACAGTGCCCGGTATAAGACCCAACTGAAGAAGAACGGTGTCAAGCTTATGTCTGCCACCGAGATCATCTCCGAAGGACCGGAGGGCATCATTCTGGAATCGGTGCTGGAGGGCTATGCGGAGTATTATTCCGCTGACCTGTCTGAAAAGGTCATTCGTGGCATGACCGAAAACGCACTGAAGGGAAAGTTCACTGGCGGTGCCATTCCCTTTGGCTACATCATCAACGCAGACCACCGCTTTGAAATCGACCCGTTGACTGCTCCCTTTGTGGCAGAAACCTTCCAGCGGTACAACGATGGCCAGACCATGCGGGGAATTCGGGATTGGCTGAACGAAAAGGGCGTCAAGAACCAGCGTGGCGGGCTGATGACCTTCAACACCATTCAGCATATGCTGAACAATCGCCGCTACATCGGGGAGCTGAAATATCGTGATGTTTTGATTCCCGATGCGATTCCCTCCATTGTGTCCGCAGAGCTTTTCAACGATGTACAGGAGAAGATGTTGAAAAACAAGAAAGCCCCTGCCCGGAGAAAGGCAGAGGATGATTACCTTCTGACCACCAAGCTGCACTGCGGTTACTGCGGGGCGCTGATGTTTGGAGAGAGCGGTACGAGCCGGACGGGCGAAGTCCATCGCTATTATAAATGTGCCACTGCCAAAAAGAAGAAAGGCTGCAAGAAGAAAACCGTTCGTAAGCAGTGGCTCGAAGATTTGGTCGTCAATCAGACGATGCCGCTTGTCCGGGATGATGCCGCTATGGAATCCATCATCGCCAAGGTGATGGAGCTGCAAGACCGGGAGAACACCAACATTCCTCTTTATGAGAAACAGCTTCGGGATGCAGAATCCGGTATCCGGAATATGCTCAACGCGATTCAAGCTGGAATCCTGACCAGCTCCACCAAGGAGCGGTTGGAGCAGCTGGAAGAAACCAAGCGTGAGCTTGAAGCACGCATTGCGGAAGAAAAGCTGGCGAAGCCCAAGGTCACGGAGGAGTTCATCCGGTTTTGGTTGCTCCGGTTCCGCAAGCTGGACATGAGCCTGAAAGACCAGCGGCAGGCATTGGTGGATACATTCATCAATTCGATTTATCTGTATGATGATAAGGTTTTGATAACCTTTAATTATAAAGAAGGCACACAGACCATCACATTTGAGGAAGCGGCAGAAGCCGCATCAAAGGGAAATGGTTCGGATTTGGATTGCTTTCCTGCACCACAAGGAAGACAGCTTTTGGTAGCTGTCTTTTTTGTTTTATATGACATTTTCCCTTTAGCTATAACAGCGGATAAAAGGACTTGAACAGCACGGCCCCACCGCAGGCGGGGCAACAAAAGCCCCAGTGGGGCTTTTGTTAGTGCGCGATTCCCAACCCGTAGGAATGTCTACCGGGAGGACTGCCGCTAAAATAGAAAATCCGAACCTTTTCTCGATAGGAGAAGGGTTCGGATTATTTGTTTTCTAATGAATGCTGGATATTACTGCTTTTTAACTGGTGATGTCCAGCATTTGTTATTTGGCGTTGGCCGATCAATTTTAATGGAATCTTTATACTTCTACAATTTTCTTTACGGCTCTTTTATCTATTCCATGCTAATCTTTATGCACACGGATAGGTAAAGGAGCTTTTATGATTCAATATCCTCGTTACAGGCAGCACCGTTTTTCTTCTTTTCAGGTCATTATTGCAGGTTTCGCGGCAGTTGATCTGGTGGGCGCGTTGCTTCTGATGCTTCCGATCGCTGCACAGCAACGGTGCATCACACCGCTCCATGAGGCACTGTTTACCTCCACCTCCGCCCTTTGTGTGACCGGACTGGTGGTTCAGGATACCGGCAGCTACTGGTCGGCATTCGGGCAGAGTGTGATCCTTCTTCTGATCCAGATCGGAGGATTGGGCGTCATTACGGTGGGCGCTGCCTTTGCGCTGCTTTCCGGGCGAAAGATCTCCCTCAAGCAGCGCAGCACGATGCAGGAAGCTACGGCTGCCCCGCAGATGGGCGGCATCGTGCGGCTGACAGGCTTTATTCTGCGGATCACCGCTCTGTTTGAACTGGCCGGTGCTGCACTGCTGCTGCCGACGTTCTGCGCCGATTATGGTTTGCGCGGGATCTGGTACGCGCTGTTTCATTCCATTTCGGCGTTCTGCAATGCCGGCTTTGACCTGCTGGGAACAGAGGGGGCAAAATTTGTTTCGCTGACACGGTATGCAGGTGACCCATTGCTTACCACAGTGATCGCGGCCCTGATCGTCTTTGGCGGCCTTGGTTTTCTGACATGGGAGGATATTTATACATATCGCCTTGATTTTCACCGTTATCGGATGCAGAGCAAGGTGATCCTTGTCACAACGGCGTTTCTTCTGGTACTGCCGACGCTGTACTTTTATTGTTTCGAGTTCACGGCAGGCTCTGCCCGGCAGCGCATTTTATTGTCGATGTTCCAATCCGTTACCCCCCGTACTGCCGGTTTTAACACCGCTGATCTTGCTGCGATGGGCAGCACTTCACAGGCATTGATGGTGGTTCTGATGCTGTTGGGCGGTTCGCCTGGCTCTACGGCAGGCGGCATGAAAACCACAACATTTGCCGTTCTGCTGGCCAATATGTGGGCGACCTTCCGCCGCAGAGAAGATGCCGAATTTTTCGGGCGGCGCATAGATGGTTCCGCGGTCAAGAATGCTGCCACGATCGCAGGGATGTATTTGACGCTGTTCTTCCTCGGAGCCTTTGTCATTGCTGCGGCTGAGCAGCTGCCGATGTCGGTCTGTCTGTATGAGACCGCATCGGCTGTGGCAACGGTAGGTCTGACATTGGGCATCACGCCGCAGTTGGGCATCCTTTCGCAGGGGGTGCTGATTGCACTGATGTTTTTGGGACGTGTTGGCGGATTGACGTTGATCTATGCGGCATTTGGCAGCAGCCCTGCCCACTCTCGTCTGCCGCAGGAGAAGATCGCAATCGGATAAAGGAGACAAGTATGAAATCGATTCTTTTGATCGGGCTTGGCCGTTTTGGCCGCCATATTGCGCAGGAACTGAATGAGCTGGGTCATCAGGTCATGGCGATCGACAGCAACGAAGACCGTGTGAACGCCGTGCTTTCCTATGTGACGAATGCACAGATCGGTGACAGCACCAGCGAATACTTTCTGCGCTCCCTTGGTGTCGGCAATTTTGATGTGTGTATCGTAACCATCGGCGGCAATTTTCAAAGCTCACTGGAAACAACATCACTGCTCAAGGAGCTGGGCGCAAAGCTTGTGGTCTCGCGTGCAGAGCGGGATGTACAAGCCAAGTTTCTGCTGCGCAACGGTGCGGATGAAGTGGTCTACCCGGAAAAGCAGCTGGCAAAGTGGGCAGCGATCCGATACAGCTCCGAACACATTCTCGATTATATCGAGCTGCAGGACGACCACGCTATCATGGAAGTGACCATTCCGCCGGAATGGATGGATCGTACGATCGGTGAGATCAATATCCGAAAAAAGTATAACATCAATATTCTTGCGCTGAAAAAAGACGGAAAGCTCGATATGAACATCACGCCGGATACGCAGCTGTGCCGGGATGAAAGTATGCTGGTTTTGGGAAAATACGCATCGATCCAGAAGTGTTTCCGGCTCTAAAAAGATAGGACAGATCGTATGGATGTCGTTTTGTTGCTGATGGTTCTTGGAGTCATGTTGAGTGGTTTCCGGGCAGCAGATGCGCTGGATCACATGCGGAAGGAGATCATTCGACAGGAAGGAAAAAGACGTGGCTGGTGGTCGTGACCGTCAAATTGTGCTATACTGTGGGCAAGGCAGGTGATCTTTATGAATCAGAACGACCCACCCACTGAACATATTCTGGCGTGTCTGTCGTCCTCTCCCTCCAATGCAAAGATCGTGCGGACGGCAGCAACGATGGCAAAGGCGTTCGGCGGGACCTTTACAGCTCTGTATGTCCGGACGCCTGACTCGGATCAGATGGGAAAAGAAGACCGTCGGCGCTTGCAGCAGCACATTCGTATGGCAGAGCAGGCAGGTGCCGACATTTCTACGATCTACGGAGATGACATTCCTCAGCAGATCGCAGAGTTTGCCCGCATCTCCGGCATTACAAAAATCGTGCTGGGGCGCTCCAGCGTACATCGCCGCCATTTCTGGAGTGGACCGTCACTGACTGAAAAATTGACGATGACTGCACCCAATCTGGATATTTACATCATCCCGGATGCTTCTGCAGAGACCGGCTATGACTCCGGAAGAAAGCTGTTCACCCGTCCGCTTCTGCCTTCTGTCCGTGATCTGCTGATCACCGCAGGCATCCTGAGCTGCATCACGCTCATCGGCTTCTTTTTCTTGCAGCTGGACTTTGCGCGCTATAACATTATTATGCTCTATATGCTGGGGGTGCTGTTCACCGCATTGTGTACCAGCGGTTACACCTGCGGTGTGCTGGGCTCCATTGCCAGTGTTGCGCTATACAATTTTTTCTTGACGGAACCGCGCCTGACATTCCATGCGTATGACCCCGGTTATCAGGTCACATTTGCCCTGATGCTGACCTCTGCGATCATTACCTGTACGTTGACGACACGGCTGAAGGATCATGCAAAAATGTCTGCGCAGGCAGCATTCCGTACAAAAATACTGTTTGACACAAATCAGCTTTTACAGAGAGCAAAAAGCGAGAAAGAAATCCTCTCTCAGACAGCGTCCCAGTTGATGAAGCTGCTGAACCGGAGCCTGATCGTCTACCCGGAACAAAACGGAGATCTTGGTTCAGAGCAGTTTTTTGGGGTTGACGGGGAAACGGCGCAAAACATCTTTTCTGCACCGGAAGAACGGGATGCAGCAAATTGGACATTTGCCAACAAAAAGCGTTCCGGCGCAGGCACGGATAGCTACCCGGATGCAAAGGGGCTTTATCTTGCGCTTCGGACCGGGGGCGGTGTGTTTGGAGTGATCGGGATCGATCTGTCTGAAAAACCGCTGGATGCCTTTGAAAACAGTGTGCTGCTCTCCATTCTGGGCGAAGGTGCGCTGGCCATCGAAAACCGCAGAAACGCACTGGAAAAAGAGCAGGCAACCGTGCAGGAAAAAAATGAAGAGCTGCGGGCAAACCTGCTGCGCACGATCTCCCATGACCTGCGCACCCCGCTGACCTCCATTTCCGGCAATGCCAGCAATCTGCTTTCCAACGGAGAAACGCTGGATACAGAGACCCGGAACAAGATCTGCACCGATATTTTTGATGATGCACAATGGCTGATCGGTCTGGTGGAAAATCTGCTTTCCATCACCCGCATTGAAGATGGGCGGATGAATCTGCAGATCTCGCCGCAGCTGATGGACGAAATGATCGAAGAAGCACTGCATCATGTCAACCGGAAAAGCTGCGAACACACCATTACAACACAGTATGGGGACGAGATCCTCCTGGTCAATGTGGATGCACGGCTGATCATGCAGGTCGTTGTCAATCTGGTGGATAACGCCATCAAATACACCCCCGTGGGCTCGGTCATTCAGATCTCGGCTTACCGGAAAGACCATCAGGTCGTAGTGGAAGTTGCAGATAACGGTCCCGGCATTCCGGATCGTGCAAAAGCACAGGTGTTCGAGATGTTTTATACCGGGCAGAGCCGCATCGCAGACAGCCACCGCAGCCTTGGATTGGGTTTGCCCCTCTGCCGAGCGATCCTGACGGCTCACGGCGGAACATTGACCCTGCGTGACAACATTCCCAATGGCAGTGTTTTTTCCTTTGCATTGCCGCAAAGTGAGGTGAATATTCATGAATAAGCCGACCATTCTGGTCGTAGAGGATGATGTTCCTGTACGGTGTCTGATCACAACGACCCTGAAGACCCACGGCTATAAATATCTGACTGCTTCCAATGGGGAAACGGCGATCATGATGACTACCAGCCACAACCCGGACATCATGCTGCTGGATCTTGGGCTGCCCGATATAGACGGCATCGAGGTCATCCGCAGCGTCCGCACATGGTCGAACCTGCCCATCATCGTCCTGAGTGCCCGGAGCGAGGATTCTGATAAGATCGAAGCACTGGACAATGGCGCAGACGATTATCTGACAAAGCCGTTTTCCGTGGATGAGCTGCTGGCAAGACTGCGTGTAACGCAGCGCCGATTGAATCTGCTGGCTTCTGACGGCATAAATAGTCCGGTTTTTGTCAATGGTCCTTTGAAGATCGACTTCTCGGCAGGCTGCGTCTGGTTGAGCGAGAATGAATTGCATTTGACCCCCATCGAGTACAAACTGCTGTGTGTACTGGCGCATAATGTGGGCAAAGTGCTGACGCATACCTCCCTCACGCAGAAAGTATGGGGCAGTACGCAGGAAAATGACATTGCTTCCTTGCGAGTTTACATGGCATCCCTGCGCAAAAAATTGGAACGATACCCGGATGCGCCGCATCTGATCCAGACCCATGTTGGTGTCGGATACCGGATGCTACGCGCAGAAAACGATGAAGCATAGTAAAAAAACAGGGTGCGCCCCTGAATAGGACGCCCCCTGCCAAAAGCCACATACGACAGAAACTCCAGTGTCATTACAACACTGGAGTTTTTGGTGGGCGCGGGTGGATTACGCAAGCCGCGCATCTAAAAAGGCCCCGCAGGGGCCTTTTTGCCGCCGGGACGTATAGCGGCGGCCGATGCTGTTCGAATCCACCCTAGAAAGTGAAACTTCAGTTTTTTATAAAACAAAAAGCCCAGCGTACTTTCATACGCTGAGCATTTTTGGTGGGCGCGGGTGGATTACGCAAGCCGCGCTGCTAAAAACAGCCTAGCAGGCTGTTTTTGCGCTGTCTTCGGCGACAGCGCCGCAGCTGTTCGAATCCACCCTTGGATATGCTTTGAAAAGTTTCGGACAAAAGAAAAACTCCAGCATCTTTACGACGCTGGAGTTTTTGGTGGAGCGAAGCAACCTAAATCCGAACCATTGCCCTCTAGGGCATCTTTGGCGGCGATTTCATCGAAAGTGATGGTTTTTGTGCCGTCTTTGTAGTTGAATGTAATCAAAACTTTTTCATCATAGAGATAAACGGAATTCACGAATGTATTGATGAGCGTTTCCCGATGGCTTTTCATATTTGGGTCGAGCTTGCGAAACCGGGTCAGCCAGAAACGAACCTGATTTTCGCTCAACCGTGGCCGAGCGATTTTTTCTTCGGCAATCCGAATCTCAAGTTCTTTCTGCTGGGCTTCCAGCTTTTCCAAACGCGATTTGGTGGAGTTGGTCAGCACACCTGCTTGAATGGCGTTCAGCATATTTTCAATGCCGTTTTCTACCTCGCGCATCTGCTTTTCCAGCAAAGGGAGAGTGGTGTTTTCCTGATCCTGCAGCTCCATCACTTCCGCAACGATGGCATCAATCACGGCATCGTCCTGAATCAGCTTCATGGTTTCAGCTACGACCAAATCTTCCAGCCATTCCTTACGGACGGTCTTTTTCTTGCAGGTCTTGAACCGTTTCGCGGTGGCACACTTATAATAATGATGAACGACCTTGTTCCGGCCTGTGCCGCACTCACCGAACATCATCGCACCGCACATTCCGCAGAACAGCTTGGTGGTGAGCAAGTAATCGTCCTCGGCCTTGTGGCGGGCAGGAGCGCGGCTGTTCTTCTTGATTTTTTGCTGCACTTCTTCAAACAAGTCCTTGTCCACGATGGCCGGGATGCTGTCGGGCATCACAATGTCCTTGAAGTGGTTTTCACCAATGTACCGTTTGTTCGTCAGCAGCGTCTGAACACTGTTGTAGGTGAACTTCTGGTTGCGGTTGGTGGTCACGCCACTGTCGTTCAGCCAGTTCATCAGTTCCTTCATGGTCGCGCCCTCATTGTACCGCTGGAAGGCTTCTACCACAAAGGGAGCTTTCAGCGGGTCGATTTGAAAGAACTTCTCTTCGTCCACCTTGAAGCCAATGGGAATCGTGCCGCCGTTGTACTTCCCCTTCAGAACATTCTCGGTCATGCCGCGCACAACTTTTTCAGAAAGTTCTGCCGAGTAGTATTCAGCCATGCCGGTGAGCATACTCTTGACCATGATACCCGCAGGGCTGTCAGAGATAGGCTCCGTGGCAGATACCAGCTTGACATGATTTCGTTCCAACTGGTACTCATAGTGGGCCGAATCATAGCGGTTTCGGGCAAAACGGTCGAGTTTCCAGACCAGCACAATGTCAAACAGCCGTTTCTCACTGTCCTTGATCATCTGCTGGAAGTCCGGGCGGTTGTCGGTTTTTGCGGAAAGGGCGCGGTCAATGTAGTGTTTGACCACAGTGATGCCGTTCTTTTCGGCATAAGCTGTACATTCACGAATCTGGCCCTCAATGGATTCCTCACGCTGGTTGTCGCTGGAATAGCGGGCGTAGATTACGGCAGTCATTGACTCACCTCTACTTTCTCACTTCAAATACTGTGGAAGATTCCACGAGCCACGCAGTACACGATGAATTTCTACAACCCTGGTTTCATCGTTGACACGGTAGAATGCAAGATACTGGTCAACGACCATCCTGCGGTAAGTCGGGTCGAGACGGTAGATTTCGCACATCTTCGGCGTATCGCCCAACTTGGTGATTTTCTCCTGCATCTCTTTCAGAATGCGGCTGGCTGTTTTAGGGTAAAATTCTGACAGATACCGTGCAATATCGTTCAAATCCTGCACAGCAAGGGGCAAATATTTGATTTTATACGTCATACTGTTCGTGGAGCGTCTCCCATACGCTTTCGTGGTCTGCCCACTGCGTGTTTGGGTCCGCTGCCTGCTGTTTTGCTTTGGCAAGTTCCTCGGCAACATATCGCTGGTGCATGAACTCCTCATACTTGGCATAGTCCTCAATATTGATGAGGACAGACTCTCCTCGACCATGGTTTGTAATAATTACATGGTCATGATCTCTGAGCATCTCCGAGATTTCAGCATAATGGTTGCGCAGATCGCGGGAAGGACGAACAAATGTCTGCATCATAAGGGACACCTCCTATCAAAATTATTGTATCGCATAATGACTACAAAAACAAGCTAAATGATATTATTCGTCCTTTAGACGTCGAAGCGGAACATTAAACTGGTCTACCAATGCATACAGAGGTTCCTGATCATCAAAAACATCTTGATATGTCGCATATTGATCGTATATTTTCAAAGCCTGAAGAGTGTCCCGAGCCGTTTTAGCGCCAACCGTTCTGGTCCAGCCGTTAAAAGGAATCGTATACTGATACTTTTCCTTTTTCAATTTCCACATACTATATTCAACACGTGTGAAATGCATTTTACTTCCGCTTGCTTCGTAACTAACATCAGCATTTTCCAATGCTGCGCAAAATTCCTTCATAGTTGGTGATATATGATAGGAGTTATCTTTCTTCTTTGTCATTTGCCTTAACAAGTAAGCAATAGTTTGAATTTCGGGCTCTTCGCACTTTTTGAACTTCTTCCACTCTTTAGGATACGTTGCTTCTACTGTATGTGCCGCAACAGCAACCACCAGTTTTTCATATTTATTTACTGAAACAGACGGAATATATCCATACAATGTTAATTGGTATAGCAATGTGAGTAGTGCGGTGCGCTTATTTCCATCATGGAATGCATGGTCTTTAACTAGGCCATAAAACAGTGTCGCGCAAATTTCTATTGAATCAGTATATTTCTTTCTTCCACCAAAGGATACTATTTGTCTTCCTAAGGCAGAACCGAGCAAATCTGCGCTTCTAAGGCCAACCAGCATATGTTCAATATTATCACTGGATTCATCGGTAAAGTAGTCTGCCAGAATAAAGTAAGCGTGCAATACATCTGAAAAATTTATCAGCGGATGCTGCAGGTCTTCTATATCTGGGACATTTTTCGCGATGCGTTCATATTCTTCTCTTAAATCATTCCGCAAATATTTCATGATAGTTCCTCCTCATTTCATTCTCCGCAGACGGCGCACAAGGTCGGATGCACTGTACAGCACACGAGCCACAGACACGGTATCCTCGCCCACGATGTAGAACACCGAGTAGTTGTCCACCAGCATCTGCCGCAGCCCTTGGGTATGCTCCGGCTCGCTTTCCACCAGCGCACAGCGTTCCGGCAGGATGTTCAGCGACTGGATGGCTTCTGCAATGCGGTTATACTGCCCCATAGCCGTGTCAGGTTCCAGCAGACGGTCGGCAATATAGCTGTAGATCTGCTCCATATCGCTGAGGGCTGCATAGGAAATTTTCACGTCATACTGCTTCATTGGTGCTGTTCCCTGAACTGTGCGAATGCGCTTGCAGCATCCACGGTATCACCATTCTGAATCTCCTTGATGCCCACCTGCAAAGCTGCATGGAGCTGGTCATCGGTCATGGTGTCAGCGTTCAGCGCAGCCGGTGCTTTCGGCAGGGACAGCGAGAACGGAATGCCACCGGTCAGAGTGATTTGACGCAGGTACATATCAATGGCTGTTGCCATCGGGATGCCGAGCTGCTTCAGTACATCTTCGGCTTGCTGCTTGACGGTAGGGTTGACACGGAGATTGAGTGTCATCGTTTTTTCCATGGTTATCACCTCGGCCTTATTGTAACGTATTTTGCGTTGCAAATCAATAACTCACAAACTTATAATTAAATTTCTCCATATTGCACAACATATTTATTTCAGAATTGTTCAAGAATCAAAATATCCGCCCTGTTGCTGAAATGAAATCAAGCCAGTCATTCTTATTTTTCATGTATCGATTATCTTTTTTACCATTGTACAGAACAAAATCATCAGCGGAACCGCAAAGAGCAAGCATAGGACATTTTTTAATTCAGCATTATCCGTTGAAAGCTGCATCAAAATCATAGAGAGCGGATACCTTTCTTTGCTCTGCAAAAATGTCATGGGTTGTTCCAAAAGATTCCAGCTCTCAGCGATAGAAAGGAATGCCGCAATCATAACATACGGTCGTACAATTGGAGCATAAATTTTCCTAAAAAGCACCCAGTTGCTTGCGCCGTCACAAATTGCTGAATCGAACAGGCTACTGTCAATTCTTTTTGCTGCGAACCAAAAGAGTAAAATCATCCAAGGCTGGAAAGCCGTCATTATCAATAGCCCTTCAAGAGAATCCAACCATCCAATATTCATCAGAACCAGATATTGAGGGAGCATAAGTGCTTGCTGCGGCAAAAGCAAAAAGAAAACACAGGTCAAAAGAAAAAATGTCTGCGCTTTCGGAGATGGGATTCTGGCAATCGCATAACCTGCAGGCAGTGCAATCACAATTTGAATAAGCACTCCGGCAATTGCAAGAATCGCGGTATTTTTATAGGCGCAAATGAATTCCATCAGAGAATCCATCTGCCACAAGTCATCTGGGTTTATATCAAATGTCAGGAAAACAAGAAATACGCATGGCAGCACAAAAATCACAGCAGCTATCAAAGATAACATCCTATATGTAGCTTCTTTTCGTGGGTTCATCAGTTATTCCTCTTTTTTTCTCGCCAAACACATTCCACTCAGTACAAAGGCTCCAACAAAAATCACAACCAAGATAGATGCTGCTTCCAACCGTGCATAATTCATATTCATAAAATTGTTTTGCAAAAAGTGTTGAATACTATATAGTTGCTCATTCGGATGACTTCCACCAATCAAATAGGCTTCACGGAAACATCGAAAGCTATTGTAAATCGTCAAGATTCCACAAATCAATAAAGAACTCTTTATGATTGGAAGCTTTATATACCAAAAACATTGTAGAGGGTTGACTCCATCTAGCATGGCGGCATCTATAATCTCGGATTCTATGGATTTTATAGCAACTATAAAAATCAAAATCGAGAATCCCTGTGTTTTCCATAACACAATTATAAGGAACACATAAAATGCAACTGGTGTTTCACCCCACTGGCTAGGAGACTTTTGTAAGATGCTTGATGCAATTGTCACAACACAAGCTGCCGGAAGTATTGAAGGAACAAGGAAGAACAGACAAAGTTTTTCTTTTCGGAGCTTTATATAAACTTCCGCAATGAAAATGCCAATAACCAAATTGACGGGTACAATGATGGCCCACAAATGAAACAGATTTCTAACAGCGAGTGAAAATGCCTCATTTTCAAAAAGATCCACATAATTTTGTATGCCGACAAAATCAGTTCCTGTTCCAAGAAAGAAACTTTTCCCAAAAGCAATCAAGATTGGAAACAGATAGCAAAAAAATCCGGCAATAAGTGCCGGCAGAAGAAGGATATTGCTCTGAAGATTCTTTTTCATTTTATTCATCAAGGTACAATTTGAGCCGCGGAGTAAGTCGATCAACAAGCTCATCAAGGGTAATTTCATCATTCCAATACTGAACCATCGTTTCGCTTAGAAGATTTCCTCCATCCTCACTTTGATCAAGCTGCAAGGCACGGTACCAAATTGTGTGATATTGCGCTGCATTGATCTTGTCACATATTGTTTCAAGTTGATCTAGCTGTGCATCAGTCAAATTGTCACCATACATCTCTTTTCGGTTTTCAATATCTTCTTGCCCTATTTTTTCATGGGATGCATCATAGACACTGAATTGATATTGTGCTTCCATACATTTTTTAAGACATCCACGTCGGACAGGAAACATATCTTTATCTGCAAACGCCGAACTCGACTGGCATTCTTCACTAAGAAGATACGCTAAAAGTGCTTTTACCTCTGCTGGATGCTTTGTGTTTCGATTTCCCATTGCGTAAGAACCGATTTCAGCAGTAACACCGCCTAGCTCATTGGGAATGGGAAGTGTTACGGTTTTGATTCCAAGAGCCGCACACTGCCGAAGAAGTCCCACCGTCATATAGCTTGGGTCAAGACTAGCAAAAGGTTCACCGTTTGCAAAATAATTTCGGACTATTTCTGGATTGAAACTGTCAAACAAACCATTTTGCATCTCATAAGAAATTTCACCCGTACGGAATTCTTTCTCGTATGCTAATGTTTGCCGACAACTAGCTGTGTCCAAGTTAATAATGTGATTCTTGTAATCGATGATCGGCTGCGATAACGCACTTGTCATGCTAAAGTCCGTCACAACCAGCATTGATTTTTCCTTATAGATGCGCAGCAATTCATCCATCGTGGCAGCAAGGCTTTTCAATGCGGCTTGCGTATCAAATCCGCTGTCTTTCAAAATGCTTTCTGCACTTGTCAGCGTTGGAACTGAAAAGCACAAAGGTAAAATGTACTGTTTTCCTTTTAGTTTTCCAGCATCTAAAAGAGGCATATAAAAATTCTCTGATGTGAATTCGTTTGAATCCATTACATCGGTGAGATCGAGAAAAGCTCCATTCATCATACTCTTTTCGATATCTGGAAATAAATTAACATTTGTCAATCGGTTTCCTTCCATAATAAAAAGGTCGGGACCCTTGCCTGAAAGGATTTCCGTATTTAGCTGATGAATCTCTGCCTCACGCTCTGCGGTATCACCCTCTTTGGGCGATACAAACTGTATTGTGATATTCGGGTTCTCTTTTTGATAATCTAGCAGTTTTTCATAGATAGGACAATGTGTATCAGGATTTGCATAGTGAGCCGTAAGGTAAACTGTTAACGTAACTGGATTTGAGCTATTCTCTATGACTGGCGCGACTGTATCAGTTTCATTTTGGGCAGATGAGCATCCTGTGAGAAAAACTAGCAGGCTCACTATAATAGCAACGATGAACATGTCAAATCGGGTATTTCGTCTATTGTCATGCATGATTTCAGATTCTCCGACATCTAAAACTTTACTTCATACAAATACCATGTCATAGGCTATGTACAATATGTAGTGCCATGTCCGCATTTTCTTTGTCCACAAATATCTCTGTGACATACTTCGGTTTTATGCCTAAAGATCCAATTCTTGCCTGATCGAACGTATTACGCCGATTGACATCTTTGGTTTTGCAATAGAATTTGATTCCAGCAGCTGCCAGCGCATCCGTGATGCGATTGCACTGGTAGGGGTCAGAAACAGCTGCAACTTGTGATTTGAAAAATTGCTCGAACATAAAAAGACCTCCTATATACGCTCTAAATAATGTTCTTACAAATGTTTATTAGAACAACGAAATTTAAGCTTGCTTTATTTCAGCCGCCTACGAATTTTTTCAAAAATCGTATAGATGCACATAAATTCTCAAAAAACATGTAGCACAATCACGATTTTTTCATTCATATAAACCACCACGGCAGTTCCAGCCACAGGTTATCCATAGCTTTTTCCTCGGTCTTTTTGGCGTGGCTCTTTGTCAGGTGGAAGTATATCGCTGTGCCGATCAGCGGATGTTCCTCACCATCGGTGAAGCCATAGCGGTACAGCAGATAGGTCCGTTCCCGCTGGGTCAGCCGCTTCAGCGCATCGTACAGTTCCCGGCGCGATTCCTGCTCCTCCATAATGCTCTGCGGCTGCATGGCGTAGGGGTCGGCTATGGCTTCAATGCGCCGTAGTTGTTCCTCTCCCGGAAGAATATCGTCCAGCGAAACGCGCTGGTAGCAGATACCGTCCTTGTCCTCCGTTACCATTCGCTGCTCAAAAGCGGCAAAGGCATCCCGAACCATGTCCATCATGGCGTTATGAATGGCAGGAGCCGCATAGGTCAGGAACTTCATGCCGCGCGCTGTATCGAACTTCGGCACAGCTTTCCATAAGCCCAGATTGCCCGCCTGTTTCAAATCGTCCGTGTCAAGGTTCAGGCCGGACTGTGCCAGATTCATGCTGCGGAAAAGGTCATTTGCAACCTTGCCAATAAAAGACTTGTTGTTGTCGATCAGGCTGTCCAGTGCGGCAGCATCGCCGTTCTGTGCCAGCGCACAAAGCCGTTCATTCGTCTGCTTCATGGGCGTTTTCCTGCTCTGCGGCAGACTGCAAGATTCCCAACAGACCGCTTCGCAGCTGTTCCAGTGCTTCCGGCGTGGCTCCTTCCATGCCCGAAACGCTGTCCAACATTGCATCTGTCAACTGCTCTGCCGTAATCGTTGGGTGCTGCACATCCTGCCCTTTAGTCAATTCGGTGAACATCTTCTCTGCCACTTTCTTGCTCATGGCTTCCTGTTCGGCGTAATGGCTCCCAATACCCTTTTTGATTTCCTTGACCGCCGCCATGAAGTACATTTCAATGTCATCAAGATCACCTTGATACACCGGCTTTCTCCGAAGGCTGATGTCCTTTGCGGCTTTGGCTGCTTCCGGGGTCTTGACCTTTGTGCGCAGCAGGGTGCTCAATGTCGTGAGCATGGCATTCTGTGCTGCGATGCCGGACGCAAAGGTGTCATCAAAATACTGCGATATGCGGTAAGTAAGCTCTGCAAAGCGGGCGTTTTCCAGCAGCAGGTTGACTACCTCTGCATTGACGCGCCCTGTGTAGAGGTTCTTTGCGGCTTCTACGGACAAGCCAAGTTCAGCAATGTCGTAGTTCTTGCGGTCGGGGATGTTGGTTTCTCCCAGCAGAAAATCCGTGGACACGTTGAACAGCCTTGCAATCTTTAGCACCTGCTCATGGGTCAGGGTTCCTTTCGCACCGCTGATGAAGCGGCTGATGGTGCTCTTGGAGCAGCCGATCTCCTTGGCAAGCTCTGGTTGGCTGATGTTGTGTTCTTTCATCAAGTCCGCAAGACGGATGTTGGATGGTGCGGGCAGATATTCCTGTGCCATGTGGTCGGCCCTCCTTTTTGAGCTTTTTCCTCATTATAATACGCTCTGCCGTTTTGTTCAATATACGGTCACCTCTCCACCCTTGCTGTTGCAGCCCTGCAACCAGTAAGGGCTTTTTTCTTTTTCCGTTGCAGTTCTGCCGCTTTTTCGCCCTTTCCGCAAAATTCTCCGTATATTCAGGCAGGAAGCAAAAAACACCAGAGTTCCCACGCTGGGTACTCTGGTGCAACACACGAAACAAAGGAGGAATGCCCTTGAGCCTGTATCAAACTGTCAAGTCCGCCATCACCGTTCGGCAGGTGGGAGAGATGTACGGCATGGAGCCCGACCGCCATGGCATGGTGTGCTGTCCGTTCCATTCTGACAGCGACCCCAGCATGAAGCTGAACGACACCTATTATTACTGTTTCGCTTGCGGGGCCAATGGAGATGCCATCGACCTCACCGCCAAGCTGTTCGACCTGAACCCCCGGCAAGCCGCCGAGAAGCTCGCAAGTGACTTCGGGCTTGACCCGGATAAGCCGCCCGCCAATGCCATCGCCCTGCCGCCGCCCAAGCGTGGCCTGACGGACGAGCAGTGGGCAGATATCGCCTACTGCCTGCGGGTGCTGACCGATTATCTCGACCTGCTGCACGACTGGCGAGAGCGTTACAAGCCCGCCAGCCCGGAAGAACCGCTGGACGAGCGGTTCGTGGAAGCCCTCCACACGACCGAGACCATCGAGCACCTGACGGACTGCGTTGCATTTGGAACGCCCCAGCAGAAGGCCGCTGCCGCCGCACAGCTGCTGTCCGGGTCGTACCTGCTGATGCTGGAGGAGCGCACCGACCGCCTTGCTCTGGCAAAGTGTGCCTGACGATTCATTCACCTGAAGTGGTGTTTATCATTATGAGAATCACCACTTCACTTTTCTAAAGGAGAACCACTCTATGAAGAAAAACATTTTCCGCAACCCCTTATGGCCGGACTGGTACAACGGCAAGAAGATCGATGAAGTCCAGTTTGGCCGTGCCTTTCTGGAACAGTGGCCGCTGAAATGCGTCAACGGAACGCTGTACACGCTGGACGGCCCGGTAGAGGATGAGAGCGAGATCAAGCAGCGCATCTTGGAGAACATCGAGGAATATGTCACCTCCGGCCTGTCCAAAAAGGTCACCAACATTCTGGAAACCATCAAGCTGCTGGCCTTTTCCGACCCGTTTCCTATTGAACAGGACTGCATCCACCTCCGGAACGGCGTGTACCATCTGCCGGACGGCTCTTTTCAAGAGAGCCGCCTGTTCTGCCAGAACCGCCTGCCTGTGAAGTATGACCCCAAAGCCGCCAGCCCTGACCGCTGGCTGACCTTTCTGCACGAGCTGCTGGACGATGCTGACATCCCCACCTTGCAGGAATATCTGGGCTACTGCCTGATCCCCAGCACCAAAGGCCAGAAGATGATGCTCATCGTTGGCAAGGGCGGCGAGGGCAAATCCCGCATTGGGCTGGTGCTCAAGCGGCTCATGGGAGATGCCGCCAGCAACGGCAGCGTCCAGAAAGTGGAGAACAATCGCTTTGCCCGTGCCGATCTGGAACGCCGCCTGCTGATGATCGACGACGACATGGACATGAACGCCCTGCCCAAGACCAACTATATCAAGACCATCGTGACCGCCGAAGCCAAGCTGGACTTGGAGCGCAAAGGTGTCCAGAGCTACCAGCGGGACATCTACGCCCGGTTTCTCTGCTTCGGCAACGGTGCGTTGACCTCGCTGTATGACCATTCGGACGGCTTCTTTCGCCGTCAGCTCATCCTGACCACCAAGGACAAGCCTGCCGACCGCACGGACGACCCCTTCCTTGTGGAAAAGATGTGCGCCGAATTGGAAGGCATCCTGCTGTGGTGTCTGGAAGGGCTGCACCGGTTGGTGCAGAACGATTTCCGCTTCACGGTCAGCGAACGAGCCGCCGCCAACGTGGACACCATCAAGCGCAGCAGCAACAATGTCATCGACTTCATGGAGTCCGAGGGCTACTTCCGTTTCAAGGCGGACTACTCCATCAGTTCCAAGGAGTTCTACGACATTTACAAGCAGTGGTGCGAGGACAACGCCTGTCACAGCGTATCTGCCATCCGTTTCAGCGCAGAGCTGCGCCAGAATGACCGCCGCTACAACCTTGAAGCCACCAACAACATCTATCTGCCCGGTGGTCGCAGGGTGCGAGGATTCGTGGGCATCGAGCCGCTTGTCCATCCCTGCCCGTAAAAAGTGCATTTTTTCACGGAAGAAGTTCGTACAACCTGTACGGTCTGTACTTGTACGCACCTGTACGGCGAATTGAAGCAAATTAAAACGTGGTATCGTTTATATTTCGTGTCCCAGTACGCCGTACAGACCGTACGGGTTATTTGAAGTCCGTACGCAATTTTTTCAGATGCGTACGGAGCAATCAAGTTCGCATTGTGCGAACTTGTCGGGGCGAGGCCCCTCCATCTTGCTGGCGCAAGACCGTTCGGTCACTTAAAAGCCCCACTGGGGCTTTCATTGCTTCGCAAACGTGAACTCGATTAGCTCTCCCGCAGGAGACGTTTTCCCTCGTTTCCCCTCGGAGAGCCCACTACACTTTGCAGCCCATAGGGATGAAAGTGTTATAGTGAGTTATTACACTTCCGAAGAAGTGCATCTTCGTTCCCCGTCACCTCTCGATGAATCTTGAAAGGAGGGATGCCCTTTGGCAAGAAACGATGGCGTTGACCGCACCAGTGTCCGAAATCTCGCCGTTTCAGACAAAGCCGTTGGCAACACCCAGCAGCACAACGAGCGCGAAAAGGACAGCTATCGAAACCCCGACATTATCCCCCAGCGCACCTCATGGAACGTCCACTTCAAAAAGCCAACCGCCAGCTACACCGACCTATTTGCCCAACTGGAAGCCGCTGGAACCATTTCCACGCGCGGCCTGAAGCCGGATGCCACCCATTATTGCGAGCTTGTCTTTGATGTCAACTCGGCCTATTTTGACAATCACGGTGGCTACGAGTTCGCCAAGCAGTTCTATGAAGATGCCTACAAAGCAGCCGTTCAAATCGTGGGCGGTGAGCAGTATATTCTCTCGGCTGTCATGCACGCCGATGAAATCAACCGTGCCATGACCGAGGCACTAGGCCGGGAGATCTACCACTACCACCTCCATGTGGTCTATGTGCCTGTGGTGGAAAAGCAAATCCTGTGGTCGAAACGCTGCAAGGACAAGGCTCTGGTCGGCAAAGTCAAGGAGACTGTCATGCAGGTCAGCCGGAGTAAGAAGTGGGCATCTAAGCCCCTGCTGGACGATGCCGGAAAGCCCGTCCTGCAAAAGAACGGCAAACCAGTCCTGAAGAAGTCATACAGCATCCTGCAAGACGATTTCTTCAACTATATGCACAATGCTGGGTATACCGATGTGGAGCGCGGCGAGCGCGGCAGTACCGAAGAACACCTGACTGTCACGCAGTTCAAAGTCCAGCGGGAGCAGGAGCGGCTGGACAGCCTGACCGCCCAAGCCGACCAAAAGGCGCAGTCGCTTGCCAAAACCAGTCAGACCCTCTCCAAAAAGGAGAAGGAACTTGCCGCTGTTCAGAAGAAAGCTGCTGTCACAAAGGACGCTCTCATTCACGCACAGGACGTGGAATCCTTGGGCAAGCGCACTCTGTTGGGTAATTATTCCCTGACCGAAGATGAATTATCCGCTCTCAAGAAACAGGCTGCACACGGCTATATGATGGATGTGGAGAACCGCCACTTGAAAGAAGAACTTTCCACCGCCAAGAAGGAAGCCATTCGTTGGAGCAACAAGTACCACGACCTGTGGTACGACGTGAAACCCTATCTGGATGCTCTCCACCGTGCGCCCGAACTGGTGCGCGGCTTTCTGGAAAAGATTCTTGCCCCCAAGCAGGAGCGCACCATGAATGTGTCGCAGCGAAACCGCAAGCGTGGGCAGGATATGGAACTTTGATTTTCGGAGGATACCATTTGAACAAAAAGAAGAAGTCGAACAAATCCGGCTACCCGGATGAAGCAATCAAGACACTTGCGCGTTGCTTTTATCCCTCCATGGTTGAGTTTTTCAACAGTGAGGAAGGCCAGCGTGAATATGAGGAATGGCTGAAAGAGCAGGAAGTTCTACAAGCCTTGCCTGTTGCAGCATAAAAACAGCAGGACGCTCCCAGTAAAGGGAACGTCCTGCCTTATATAGATGTATCTTACCGAGGTGTGTCCAGTTGGGCACACCTCTTATTTTTTTGCCCTTAATCCTCCAGCCCGTGGCTCCCAGCCACATTCCGCAGGTATTTCTCCGGTTCACCATTCAAAATCAGATCAGCATACGCCAGCGGGTCATTGTAGATCAGGTAGTCCAGTTCCGTCCGCTGTGCCATGGTGACATCCAGCGCATCCTCGACCCCGGTGCAGTCAATGGAGATTTTTCTCCCATCCCGGAGCAGCAGTTCTACGCACCCGGTGTCCATGTTGAATTTGCAGGCTCTTTCATCGTACTTCATAATCGCATCCTCCAATTCTCGTTATCGGCTTACGGTCTATGACAAGGCATCAGAGTTTTGCGCCGTCCACGGGAGCCTTCATTGTTGTACCCGAAGAAAACGAAAAATCCGAACCCTTCTCCAATCGGAAACAGGTTCGGATTTTTCTTGTTTGGTGGGCGCGGGTGGATTACGCAAGCCGCGCTGCTAAAAACAGCCTAGCAGGCTGTTTTTGCCCGGCGGGACGCAAAGCGCCGGGCCGCAGCTGTTCTCATCCACCCGCCTATGTGAGTCTGACATTTGCGCAAAAGAAAACCGCCAGTGTACCTCTACACCAGCGGTTTTTTCATGGGCGCGGGTGGATTCGAACCACCGAAGCTGAAAAGCAGCAGATTTACAGTCTGTCCCCATTGGCCACTCGGGAACACGCCCATATACAGTTCTTCGCAGTCGCGGACTGCCTGTATATATTACCACTCGGGGGCGTATTTGTCAACTGCTTTTTACAGCTTTTTCAGAAAAGAAGCGGACCGCACGGCTCAGTCGCGGGGACGGCCATAGCGGTGGACTTTTTTGGAGGAATGGCGGGTGTGGGGGGAGTTGAGCAGGACCCACGCCACATAGATGATGGCGCAGATGGCGCTGACGACGAGCACAACCTTGAGGTAGAGGCTGCCGAAGAACTCCTGCAGCTTCGAGAAAGAGTAGAGCAGGCTGCTCCGGCTCACGTCCTGCCCGGCGATGAGGTTGACCATGCCGATGGTCTCGCCGGCCAGCTTCAGCTCCACGGTGCCGACAACATCGCCCTGCTGGACGGGGGCGCAGACATAGTCGGGCAGATGGAAGTATTTTTGAGTCACGGTGCCGTCGCCCGAAGAGGGCAGCAGGGTCATCATGCTGTTGTCGGGGTAGAGCTTGAGGGTGTCGGCGTCGGAGGAATACTTCACGGGGATCTCTGCCAGAGCGAGGTCGGTATCCAGCGCAGGCTGGATGGAAAAGCTCTGGAACACCCAGTCGATGAGGCGGGTCGTTTCGTAGAGGGCCGGGCGGCGGTTGGCGTAGCCGTAAGTGTCACAGGTGTCGGGGCTCTGCATGATGCAGAAGATATAGGTGGAGCCGTCCTGATTGGCCCACGAAACATAGCTCTGGTCGCCGTGGTCGTTTTTGTAGGCCATCACATCGCACATACCGCCCTGCATAGACTTGCGGTAGAAGCTGCCGCCGCTGGTCTTGTTGAGGGCGACGTTCTGGTTCAGCAGCACGAAACTCTTGGTGTGCTTTTCCTTGGCGGGCATGGTGAAGGTGGGGGCCGACGAGATGTCCACGAAGGCGTCAAAGCTCATCAGATACCGCAGGATGAGGTACATATCCACGGCAGTGGTCACATTGCCGCTGTCCAGGCCGCAGGCATCCGTCCAGGTGCTTCCGGTGGTGCCGATGCGCTGGGAGAGGGTATTCATCTGGCTCACCCAGCCTGCAAGGTCGCCGCCCGAAAGGCTGTAGGCGAGGCCCATCGCGGCCTCGTTGGCGTTGCGCAGAAGCATGGCGTAGACGGCTTCCCGGTAGGTGAAGGTCTCATTGGAGCGCATATCGGCATTGTCACTGTTGTGGACGTAATCCGAGATGGCAAAGGGCATCTGGAAGGTGTTGTCGAGCTGGTCGGCGTAATTCGTCAGCAGCAGCGCGAGGGTCATATATTTGGTCAGGCCCCCGGCAGGCACCTGACGGGAGCTGTCCTTGTCGTAGACGATGATGTTGGTGTCGGTGTTGACGATGTAGGCGCTCCTGGCCTGCACCTCGTAAAAGAGGCTGGGGTCGAACAGGGCCGAAGCCGGCGCGCACAGGCAGCTCAGCAGCAGGATAAGGCTCAGAAATAGGGTGACGATACGTTTCATGTGGACATTTTCCTCAAAAAGCGATAATATATTATAGCAATTCAACTTTTTAATGCAACAGCAACAGCGTTGAATTGCATATCGCAAATATGCTGTTTGGATGTTGCACGAATTTCTTGACTTGCGATAGAGTATCGGACAAAATGTGCTGTCCGTTCCTACAGGGCAAAAACAAGGCTCAGAAGAGGGCCTCATACTTTATAATAACAGGTTTGGCGGAGCGTGACAAGGCTTTTGGGGCGATTTCACACTCCGCAAAAGGAGGCAGAGGATGGTATATCTTACGGGCGACACCCACGGCGAACTGGACCGCTTCAAAGACGGGGAGCTGCGCCGGGCCGGCAAGGGCGATCTCGTTGTTGTGCTGGGCGATTTCGGCTTCGTGTGGGACGGCAGCAAGGCTGAGCAGAAGAATCTGGACTGGCTGCGCAAGCGGCCTTACACCATCCTTTTCCTCGATGGCAGCCACGAGAACTATGACCTGCTGGAACAGTACCCCACCGAGGAGCGGTTCGGCGGGCTGGTGCAGCCGCTGGGCGGCAATGTGTACCACGTCTGCCGGGGCAGCGTACTGGAGCTGGAAGGGAAGAAGTACCTCTGCTTCGGCGGAGCGGAAAGCCCGGACAAGGAAGAGCGGGAAGCCCACGTCAACTGGTGGCCGCAGGAGATGCCCTCGGACGAGGAATACGCCCGCTGCGAGGCCGCGCTGGAAGCGAACGGCTGGCAGGTAGATTATGTGCTGACCCACGACGCGCCAAGCAAGTTTCTGGATTTCAGCGTGCTGGCAGAGGGCGAGAATAACCGGCTGCACCTCTTCCTCGACAAGGTCGTTATGAAAACGACTTACGAGAAATGGTTCTTCGGCTGCCATCACAAGGATGTGCAGCTCTCTACCAAGAGCCGCTGCCTCTTCTGCGATGTAGTGAGCATCGGCGAGAAGAAGCCGTGGTGGAAGAGAAGATAACGAAAAGGACTGCCGCGGGCAGTCCTTTTTCGTTACTCAATTCATTGCACCGGCTTTGTCGAACATCTGCTCCACCTGACGGGCCAGCAGGGCGTGTTCGGGCCGCTCGAGAAGCGGGTCTTCGGCCAGCAGGGCCGCAGCCTCGCTCTGGGCCGCGTGGAGGGTGCGGGTATCGTTCATCAAATCGGCGATCTGCAAGGTCGGCAGACCGTGCTGGCGGCTCCCGAAGAAGTCGCCGGGGCCGCGGGTCTCGAGGTCGTACTGCGCCACGGCGAAGCCGTCTGAAGTGGAGCAGAGGAACTTGAGCCGCTTCTGCACCGACTCGGAGGCATTGTCGCTGACGAGGAAGCACCAGCTCTCTGCCGCGCCGCGTCCCACACGCCCGCGCAGCTGGTGCAGTGCGCTCAGGCCGTACCGCTCGGCGTTTTCGATGACCATGACCGTCGCATTCGGCACGTCTACACCGACTTCGATGACGGTGGTGGACACGAGGGCGTCCAGACGTCCGGATTTGAAGTCATCCATCACCTCGGCCTTTTCCTTCGGCTTGAGCTTGCCGTGCATCAGGCCCACCCGGCGGTCCGGCAGATAGGCTTTTGCGATGTCCTCATAGTAGCTCTTGACGGCGTTCAGGCCGCTGCCGCCCGCGTCCTCGATGGCAGGGCAGACGATATACACCTGCCGTCCGGAATCGATTTCTCTATCAAGGAAGCCGTAGAGGTCGGCCCGCTTTTTGCCGGTGATGCAGCGGGTCTTGACGGGCTTGCGGCCCGGCGGCAGCTCGTCGAGGATGGAGATGTCGAGGTCGCCGTACATCAGCAGCCCCAGCGTCCGGGGGATGGGGGTGGCACTCATGACCAGCAGGTGGGGGTTCGCGGCCTTTTCGGCCAGCAGGCCCCGCTGGCGCACACCGAAGCGGTGCTGTTCGTCCACGACGGCCAGACCCAGCCGGGCGAACTCCACGCCCTCGCTGAGGATGGCGTGGGTGCCTACGATGAGGTCGGCCTCGTCGTCCCGGATGGCGGCGAGGGTGGTGCGGCGTGCGGCGGCCTTCATGCCGCCGGTGAGCAGGGCTGCCCGCATCCCGAAGGGGGAGAGCAGGCGGTTCAGGTTCTCGGCGTGCTGGCTGGCCAGGATCTCGGTGGGGGCCAGCAGTGCGGCCTGATACCCGGCCCGGATGCAGGCCCAGATGGCCGCAGCAGCCACCAGCGTTTTGCCGCTGCCCACATCGCCCTGCAAAAGGCGGTTCATGGACGTTTCGCCCGACATATCGGTCAGGATCTCTTCCACGGCCCGCCGCTGTGCGCCGGTGGGGGAGAAGGGCAGCGACTCCCAGAAAGGGGAGGCGTCGGCTTTCTTCATCGGCGCGCCGGTGGAGGCCGCGCCGTGGTTCTTCATCCGGCCGATGCCCAGCTGTAAGACCAGCAGCTCTTCGTAGATGAGCCGCCGCCGCGCCGCAAAGGCTTCCTCCTCGGTGGCGGGGCAGTGGATGGCCCGGACGGCGTCGGCCTTGGAGAGCAGACGGTATTTTTTCAGCATCTCAGAGGGCAGCGGGTCGGGCAGAAGCTCCGCGTGGGGGAGGAGCTGGCGGACGCACTTGGCGATGGCGCTGCTGGTCAGCCCCTCGGTCTGGGGGTAGACAGCCTCGAAAGGCGACGACTTCACCTGCGCGTCGGTGCGCACCTGCGGGTTGACCATCTGACGGCGGAGCATCCCGCCCGTCACGATGCCCTGAAAATAGTATTCCTGCCCCAGCTCCAGCTTCTGGGCGGCGTATGGATTATTGAACCACGTGATCTCGAGACTGGATACATCGTCCCCGGCGGTGATGCGCTCCATCCGCCGCCCGCCCGGCAGGATGCGCCCGCCGGGCTTTGCAAACACTTCGGCCTTCACGACGCACTCGGTGTCGGCGGGGGCCTCGGCGATGGAGTAGGGCTTTGAAAAATCCAGATACCGGCGGGGATAGTGGCAGAGCAGGTCGCTGAGGGTCAGGATGCCCAGCTTCTCGAACCGCTCGGCAGTCTTGGGGCCGACGCCCTTGAGATAGCGTACCGGGGTGTCCGGCGTGAGGGTGGTGTGAAGTTCGGCAGGCATGGCGCGGCCTCCTTTCAGGGAAAATGATAGTATGCCCATTGTATCACGGCAGAGGGCAAAAGAAAAGCGCCCTGCCGGAGCGGAGCGCATGAATCAGATTGCAAATCGTCGAAAAGTGTGTTATTTTATATTCATGGATGGGTTATTCTGTCCTGAAAGGTGCTGTCTGCAAATGCAGGTGGTCAGACTTCCTCCTGACATCGTCCGGAGGAGGCCAACTTTGTCATCCTCCGGACATTTTGAGTGATAGTTCATGATGAATGTTTAAGGAGGAGTCTTTATGACGGATCTGAATCTTGTACTTGTACTTCTGGGCCTTCTGGCTACAGTGATCATTGGTGTCATTCAGGTGACATGGATGATCGCGAGGGATGTCTTTCGGGACAAGCCGAGCACAAAACATAATTCCGATGACTGACAAAGAAAATGACCGCCCCAGACTTCCCAACCTGAGCGGTCATTTCTTTGATTTGCTAGGAGGGAGCTGACCATTTTGCAGGACAGCACCTTTCTTGCTTTCATTATATACGTTTTATCGAGGATTGTCAAGCATTCAAACCTTACTATCTTCCTTGAACAGCCCTTTGAATCCTTCCCAGAGGGAAACGACCCGGGGCCGGGGCAGAAAGTAGTTGACCAGCAGAGCGCTGACGGCGGTCTTGATGGTGCGCCAGCCCACATGGAGCCGGAAATCTTTGCGCGGGAACTCTGGCATGGGTCTGTATCCTCCTCTAGACTCTTAGCCGTTTCTTTGCTGACTCTTTTAGCATAGCACAGAGCGAAGAGGGGAGACAAACTTTTTCACATAAGTAGATCATTTAACGAACAAAACGACAAAAAATCCCGGATGCCTCAGCACCCGGGAATCTTTTGGAGGTGACGACCAGATTTGAACTGGTGGATGAGGGTTTTGCAGACCCTTGCCTTACCACTTGGCCACGTCACCATATTCGGAGCAACTGTTGCTGCTCCATTTGGAGCGGCCGACGAGGCTCGAACTCGCTACCTCCACCTTGGCAAGGTGGCGCTCTACCAGATGAGCTACGGCCGCATATTCGGTGCATTTATCCTTGCACCCTCCCGAGCGATTCTCTCGAATTTCGGAGTCCCCGCGAAAGCTTGCGAAGCAAGATTTTGTGGGGAAGAGGAGAAAGTCTGGCGTTCATCACAGCAGTCTTGCTTGCAAGACTGCACGATGAACAGCAGGACTTTCGACGAAGCGACCCGGATCGGGCTCGAACCGACGACCCCCAGCGTGACAGGCTGGTGCTCTAACCAACTGAGCTACCGGGCCATATTGGAACAACGATTGCTGCTCCATTATGGAGCGGCCGACGAGGCTCGAACTCGCTACCTCCACCTTGGCAAGGTGGCGCTCTACCAGATGAGCTACGGCCGCATATTGGAAACCCTGCTGGGTCTCCTGACTGGTGCCTCCGATCGGAATCGAACCAATGACACGGGGATTTTCAGTCCCCTGCTCTACCGACTGAGCTACAGAGGCGCACCGGACGATGATTATTATACCTGAAATTTCGATTTTGTAAAGGGGTAAATGCAAAATTTTTTGAGAATTTTTGAACTTTCTATATTTTGCCCGTGTTATCGTCCAAAATAAGACCGACTTTTCTGACGCTTTTTGCGGGCGGCAGACAGTGAAAGACTATTTGACATCTTCAACAACCTATGGTTTAATAAATGAGAATGAAAAGAATCGCTTTTCTCCCGCTGTGGGAATATATACCTATATATAGCAAAAGCGTTTGAGACGGCTCCACTGCAAGAACATTCCGGGGCCGGGAGGAGCAGCATGGCAAGAAAACAGGAATATGGCAACGAAAGCATCACTTCGCTGAAGGGTGCCGACCGTGTGCGCAAGCGCCCGGCCGTCATCTTCGGCTCGGACGGCGTGGAGGGCTGCGCCCACTCCATCTTTGAGATCGTCTCCAACTCCATCGACGAGGCCCGCGACGGCCACGGTGACACCATCAACGTCACCCGCTGCAAGGATGGCAGCGTCATTGTCGAGGACTTTGGCCGCGGTATGCCCGTGGACTGGAACAAGGGGGAAGAGCGCTACAACTGGGAGCTGCTGTTCTGTGAGATGTACGCAGGCGGCAAGTACGGCGAGGGCGAGGACAACTATGAATTCAGCCTCGGCCTGAACGGTCTGGGCCTCTGCGCCACCCAGTACGCCTCGGCATGGATGACCGCTGACATCTACCGCGACGGCTTCCACTACCACCTCGACTTCCAGAAGGGCGAGAACGTGGGCGGCCTGCACAAAGAGCCCTACAAGGGCCGCCGCACCGGCAGCATCATCCATTGGAAGCCGGACGATGAGGTCTTTACCGACATCGACGTCCCCGGCAGCTACTATAAAGATGTCCTCCGCCGTCAGGCTGTCGTCAACGCGGGCCTGACCCTCAACTTCACCGACGAAAAGGAGAAAGACCCCGCCACCGGCAAGCCGTGGAAGGAGAGCTGGTGCTATGAGCACGGCATCGCCGACTATGTAGCTGAGACGGCGGGCGAGGACAGCCTGACCCCGGTGTTCAGCTGCGAGAGCGAAGCCACCGGTCGTGACCGCGAAGACCAGCCCGACTATAAGGTAAAGATGAGCGCGGCGTTCTGCTTCTCCAACAAGGTGCAGCTGCTGGAATACTACCACAACTCGTCCTGGCTGGAGCACGGCGGCAGCCCGGAGCACGCCGTCCGCACGGCCTTCGTCTACCAGATCAACAAGTATCTGAAGGATAAGAACCTCTACAAAAAGGGCGAGAGTGCCATCAGTTTTCAGGATGTGCAGGACTGTCTGGTCTACGTTTCGTCCAGTTTCTCCACCCGCACCAGCTATGAGAACCAGACCAAAAAAGCTATCACCAACAAGTTCGTCTCTCAGGCCATGACCGACTTCCTCAAGCACTATCTGGAAGTCTACTTCCTCGAAAAGCCCGACGAGGCCCAGAAGATCTGTCAGCAGGTGCTGGTGAACAAACAGAGCCGTGAGCACGCCGAAAAAACGCGCCAGAGCATCAAAAAGACGCTCTCGACCCAAATCGACCTGGCGAACCGGGTGCAGAAGTTCGTGGACTGCCGCACCAAGGATGCCTCCCGCCGTGAGCTGTATATCGTCGAGGGCGATTCGGCTATGGGCGCCGTCAAGACCAGCCGCGACAGTGAATATCAGGCCATCATGCCCATCCGCGGCAAGATCCTGAACTGCCTCAAGGCCGACTATGCCCGCATCTTCAAGTCGGACGTCATCGTGGACCTCATCAAGGTCATGGGCTGCGGCGTGGAGCTGGGCGGCAAGCACAACAAGGAGCTTGCTACCTTCAATCTCGACAATCTCCGCTTCAATAAAATCGTCATCTGTACCGATGCCGACGTGGACGGCTACCAGATCCGCACACTGGTGCTGACCATGCTCTACCGCCTGACCCCCACCCTCATCAACGAGGGCTATGTCTATATCGCGGAGTCGCCGCTGTACGAGATCACCACGAAAGACCGCACCTATTTCGCCTACACCGAGCCCGAGAAGGCAACATTCCTCGAGGAGATCGGCGATAAGAAATACACCATCCAGCGCTCGAAAGGTCTGGGCGAGAACGACCCCGAGATGATGTGGCTGACCACCATGAACCCCGAGAGCCGCCGCCTCATCAAGGTGATGCCCACCGACGTGGAGCGCACCGCGCAGGTGTTCGACATCCTGCTGGGTGACAACCTCGCAGGCCGCAAGGAGCATATCGCCCAGCACGGCGCAGAGTATCTGGACGATCTGGATGTGAGTTAAGGACGACTCCCCCAGTCTGCTTCGCAGACAGCCCCCTCGGAGAGGGAGCCTCTGGCGAAGAGATGAAGCTTTATGCCCTGCCAAAGCCTCCCTCCATGAGGGAGGTGGCATTGCGTCAGCAATGACGGAAGGAGTTTGTTCCCGATAAAGAGGATTTACAATGGCAAAAAAATCGAGCAAAAAAACCACAAAGCCTGTCCGCCCCCAGCTGGGCGAGGGCGTTGAGATACTGAACGCCGGCAGTGTGCTGGAAGACCCCATCACCCGCACGCTGGAAACGAACTATATGCCCTACGCCATGAGCGTCATCGTCAGCCGTGCGCTGCCGGAGATCGACGGCTTCAAGCCCGCCCACCGCAAGCTGCTGTATACGATGTATGAGATGGGCCTGATCAAGGGCGCGCGCACCAAGTCGGCGAACATCGTGGGCAGCACCATGCACCTGAACCCCCACGGCGACGCCGCTATCTATGACACCATGGTCCGCATGGGCCGGGGCAACGAGAGCCTGCTGGTGCCGTTCGTGGACAGCAAGGGCAACTTCGGCAAGGCCTACAGCCGCGATATGTCCTGCGCCGCGGCCCGCTACACCGAAGCAAAACTGGAAGGCGTCTGCGAAGAGCTGTTCCGGGACATCGACAAGGAGACGGTGGACTTCGTTCCCAACTACGACGGCACCACCACCGAACCGACCCTTCTGCCCGTGACCTTCCCGACTATTCTGGCCAACAACACGCTGGGCATCGCCGTCGGCATGGCCTGCAACATCTGCTCCTTCAATCTGGCAGAGCTGTGCAGTACCACCATCGCCCTCATGAAGGATGCGAAGCACGACATCTCCACCACCATGCCCGCCCCGGACTTCGTGGGCGGCGGCCAGATCCTCTACGACGAAGCCCAGATGCGGGACATCTTCGAGAATGGCCGCGGCAGCGTGAAGGTGCGCGCCCGCTACGCCGCCGTGCCGGGCGAGAACATGATCGAGATCACCCAGATACCGCCCACCACCACCGTGGAGGCCATCATGGACAAGATCGCCGAGCTGGTCAAGGCGGGCAAGATCAAAGAGATCAGCGATATGCGGGACGAGACCGATCTGAACGGCCTCAAGCTCACCCTCGACCTCAAGCGGGGCGTGGACGCCGACAAGCTGATGGCCAAGCTCTTCAAGGCCACCCCGCTGGAAGACAGCTTCAGCTGCAACTTCAACATCCTCGTCTCGGGCCAGCCCCGGGTGATGGGTGTGCGGGAAATTCTGCAGGAGTGGACGGCCTTCCGGATGGAATGCGTCCGCCGACGCACTTACTATGACCTCCACGGCAAGGAAAAGCGCCTCCACCTGCTCAAGGGTCTGGCGGCGATTTTGATGGACATCGATAAGGCCATCCACATCATCCGCACCACGGAGGAGGAGACGGAAGTCGTCCCCAACCTGATGATCGGCTTTGGCATCGACGAAGTGCAGGCCGACTATGTGGCCGAGATCAAGCTGCGCCACCTCAACCGGGAATATATCCTCAAGCGCACCGGCGAGATCGAGCAGCTGGAAGCCGACATCGCCGATTTGAACGACATCCTCGCAAAGCCTGCCCGCATCCGCAAAATTATCATGAAGGAATTGGCCGACGTGGCAAAGAAGTACGGCCAGCCCCGCCGCAGCGAGATCCTCTACGACCTGCCCGAGGAAGAGGGCGGCGCCGAGGAAGAGGCCGTGCCGGACTACCCCGTCACCGTCTTTTTCACCCGCGAGGGCTATCTGAAGAAGATCCCGCCCCAGAGCCTGCGCACGGCCGGTGCGCACAAGCTCAAGGAGGGCGACGAGATCGTCCGGCAGGTGGAGACGCGGAACAACGTAGAAGCGCTGTTCTTCACCGACAAACAGCAGGTGTATAAGGTGCGTCTGGCCGAGCTGGAAGACGGCAAGGTGGCCCAGATGGGCATCTATCTGCCGGGCCGACTGGGCATGGACGAGGGCGAGAACATCCTCGACATGGTCATTACCTCCGACTACAGCGGCTATATGCTCTTCTTCTTTGCCAGCGGCAAGTGCGCAAAGATCCCGCTCAGCTCCTACGCCACCAAGCAGAACCGCCGCAAGCTGCTGAAAGCCTACTGCGACAAAGAGCCGCTGGCGACCATGTTCTTCCTGCCCGAGGAGACGGAGCTGGCCATCCGCACCAGCGCGGGACGGATGCTTCTGGTCGGCACGGCGCAGATCGCCGCAAAGACCACCCGCGACAGTCAGGGCGTGGCTGTCGTGACCCTGAAAAAGAACCAGACCATCGCCTCCGTCGTCCCGGCGGACACGCTGGAACTGGCGAACCCCCACCGCTACCGCGTCCGCAGCCTGCCGGCCACCGGTGCGCTCGTCCGCGCGGAGGATGAAGGGGAGCAGATGACGATGCTATAAGAGGAAAACTTTGCGGCCTGCCAAAGCCTCTCCCTTTGGGAGAGGTGGCATTGCGAAGCAATGACGGAGAGGGCAAGCCCGGCAGGAAAGAGCCGCTGCGCAGCGATGGGCAGGCTCTTTGTCAGAGCGATACGATCGCTGTGCCAGAGCTGTTTGGCAGCGGCCTTGCCCTCTCAGTCGGGCTTGCGCCCGCCAGCTCCCCCAAAGGGGGAGCCCTTGGCATGTCGGTCAGCTTTCGTCTGGACGAGCGAAGCACAATATCTCGGAAACGGTAGTGCTCCGCTGTCTAGGCCAGCGACAGCTTGACAAAGTGCGTTGTCCAGAAGCTGCTGTCCCCGCAAGCAAGGCCCGCCCTCTTGCGCCATATCGGGCCTCAGTCGTCCAGTGGAAAGTGAACCGGCCTGCCAAGGCCTCCCCTCGCTAGGGGAGGTGGCAGCGCGTCAGCGCTGACGGAGAGGTTGAGTCCAGCAGCGGCTCACGGTTAGGCTTCCCTTCGTACAACCTCTCAGTCTCGCTTCGCTCGACAGCTCCCCTAGTAGGGGAGCCTCTGGCGAAACCGTTCACTTTGCGGGGCCTGCCAAAGCCTCTCCCTTTGGGAGAGGTGGCATTGCGAAGCAATGACGGAGAGGGCAAGCCCGGCACGAAAGAGCCGCTGCGCAGCGATGGGTAGGCTCTTTGTCAGAGCGATACGATCGCTGTGCAGAGCTGTTTGGCAGCGGCCTTGCCCTCTCAGGCGCTGCGCGCCAGCTCTCCCAAAGGGAGAGCCTTTGGAGCGCGAGGAAGGAGAAGATAACCATGCAGAATATCGACCTGATCTGCGTCGGCAAGCTCAACGCGAAATACTTCGCCGAGGGCGTGGCCGAATACCAGAAGCGTCTGGCGGCGTTTGCGTCTTTCCGCATCGTCGAGCTGCCGGAAGAAAAAATTGAAGAGAAGAACGCCTCCGACGCCGTGGTGAAAAAGGCGCTGGACAAAGAGGGCAGAGCCATCCTCGGCAGCGTCCGCAGGGGCGCGGCCATCGTCGCCCTGTGCATCGAGGGAAAACAGATCTCCTCCGAGGAGCTGGCCCAGTTCCTCGCCGACCGCGCAAACAGCGGCGCGGGAGACGTGGCCTTCGTCATCGGCTCGTCCCACGGCCTCTCGGACGAGGTCAAGCGCGCGGCGGCGCTCAAGTTCAGCATGGGCCGCATCACGATGCCCCACCAGCTGGCCCGCCTTGTCCTCACCGAACAGATCTACCGCGCCTGCACCATCAACGCGGGGATGAAGTATCATAAATAAAAGGGCGGAGAGGGTGCTTGTAAACTTTCTGTGCAAAGCTTGACTTTTGCGGGGAATGGCATATACTATAAATAGCAAATGTAAAAGCAAATACGCCATCGGCACACCCAAAGGAAAGACCCCCTCCCGGAGCTGCTATCTCCGAAAGGGGGTCCTTTTTAGTGCTTACGGCCCTTCAGCCATCCGTCAAGCCACTTGCAGATGTAGTAGGACGCTACATTCGCTGCGACGGACAGTACAAATGTAAAAATATACGCCATAAGGCGACACCCCCCTTCTCCCATCCTTGGTAGATTGGGCGGGACGAGCCGCAGACTCATTATATCATAAACTTTGACAAAAAGATACAGTAGATGCCAAGAGAAGAGTGACTGTAAACTTTCTGTGCAGTGCTTGACTTTTACGGAGAATCGCATATAATAAAAGTGATAAAGGTAGAAGCAAATGAGTCCATTGGCTCACCCAAAAGGAAAGACCCCCTCCCGGAGCTCCAATCTCCGAAAGGGGGTCCTTTTTAGTGCTTACGGCCCTTCAGCCATCCGTCAAGCCACTTGCAGATGTAGTAAGACGCTACATTCGCTGCGACGGACAGGATAAAGGTAGAAATAGACTCCATTGGGCTTCACCTCCCTTCCCATAAAATGGGCGGGCAAGGCCGCAAACCCATTATACCACACGTTTCGCCAAAAAGATACAGGGAATGCCAAGGCCTCCCCTCGGTAGGGGAGGTGGCATTGCGAAGCAATGACGGAGAGGGCAAGCCCGGCACGAAAGAGCCGCAGGCGCAGCGATAGGCAGGCTCTTTGTCAGAGCGATACTATCGCAGCGCCTGTGATTCTCGGTCAGCAGCCTAGCCCTCTCAGTCTCGTCGCCCTGCTCCTCGCCAGCTCCCCCAAAGGGAGAGCCTTTGCCTGAGAGGGCTACCGTGAATTTGTGGAAAATGCACGAGTGAAAAGAGAAGAATTTGTAAATGTGATAAAAATGCGAAGAAGATATTGACAAAAACAATGGGTGGGGTATAATGATAACACAGGCCGACAGCCGGAAATGGATGGCCTGCCTGTATAATTCATTTTTATTTATGGAGGCAAAAATCATGAAAATGGCAAAGAAACTTCTGGCCGTCGTTCTCACCGGCGTTATGGCAATGTCCATGCTGACTGGCTGCGCTCTGAGCGACAAGATCAAGGCAAACGCTCTGGAGGACGCTCTGAACAACGATCAGGTCAAGAGCAAGGCTGTTGCTGCTGTTTCTACTGATGAAGCTAAGAAGAAGCAGGAAGAGAACACCAAGTACGACTACAAGAGCGAGCTGAACAGCGTTGTTGGCAAAGTTTGGGGCAAGAAGGATGATGCCGATGGCTGGAAGGCTGGTACTGTCGCTGGCTTCGCTACTGCCCATGTTAACAAGCTCACTGAGGAGACCGTGGGTACCACCAAGTACCTCGTGTATGTGATTGATGTTACTGACATGAAGACCAGCAAGAAGGGCGAGTGGACTATTGACGCTGTCGAGCTGCGTAAGGCTGTTACTACTAAGGGCTTTGGCGCTAATAAGGTCAAGGACTACAACGCTGCTGATGACAAGTACACTGCTAAGTTCGGCGTTGACTTCAAGAGCGTGACCACTGGTGAGGGCGAGAACAAGACGACCACCGATTACGCAATCGTTGTCTTCGAGGAAGGCGCTGCTGCCTAATCACCCCATCTGCTCAAATCATTACAGACCCTGTCTGTGATACACATTGAGAAATGACTCCAAGGCCCGGAGCGGGAACGCTCCGGGCCTTGGTTTTTTTGGAGTTGGGGCGGGGCGGAGCGAGGGGTCGGGCCTTTACAATCCCCGCAAAACATGATAAAGTAAAGGTACTCTGCTTTCAACACGAAAAGCAGGCCCGGCTGCGGGGAAAGCCGCCGGGACAACGACGCAACACGACACGGCAAACCAGCCGCGGACGGAAAGGATGTACTTACAATGGAACAGAGCGAAAAGACCCTTGATATGATCGTCAATCTCTGCAAGAACCGGGGCTATGTCTTCCCCGGCTCTGAGATCTACGGCGGTCTGGCCAACAGCTGGGACTACGGCCCTCTGGGCGTCGAGTTCAAGAACAACGTCAAAAAGGCATGGCTGAAAAAGTTCGTGCAGGAGAGCCCCTACAACGTGGGCCTCGATGCCGCCATCCTCATGAACCCCCAGACCTGGGTCACCACCGGCCACGTGGCCGGCTTCTCGGACCCCCTGCTGGACTGCCGCGCCTGCAAGGCCCGCCACCGCGCCGACAAGCTCATCGGCGACGAGCACCCCGAGGTGAACGTGGACGCCATGAGCTTTGACGAGATGGACGCTTTCATCGCCGAACACGAGGACGTGGTCTGCCCCGTCTGCGGCAAGCACGACTTCACCCCCATCCGTAAGTTCAACCTGATGTTCAAGACCGCCATCGGCGTCACCGAGGACAGCTCTTCCACCTGCTACCTCCGCCCCGAGACCGCGCAGGGCATCTTCGTCAACTTTGCCAACATCCAGCGCACCACCCGCCGCAAGCTGCCCTTCGGCGTCTGCCAGGTGGGCAAGGCGTTCCGCAACGAGATCACCCCGGGCAACTTTACCTTCCGCACCCGCGAGTTCGAGCAGATGGAGTGCGAGTTCTTCTGCAAGCCCGGCACCGACCTGGAGTGGTTCAGCTACTGGAAGGACTACTGCGAGAACTGGCTGCTGAGCCTCGGCATCAAGAAGGAGCATCTGCGCCTGCGCGACCACGAGCCTGCCGAGCTGGCCTTCTACAGCCGCGCCACCACCGACATCGAGTACGCCTTCCCCTTCACCGACTGGGGCGAGCTGTGGGGCATCGCCGACCGCACCAACTACGACCTGAGCCGCCATCAGGAGGCCTCCGGCAAGAGCCTCGAGTATTTCGACAGCGAGACCAACGAGCACTACATCCCCTACGTCATCGAGCCCTCTCTGGGCTGCGACCGCGTGGCGCTGGCTTTCCTGTGCGAGGCCTACGACGAGGAGCATCTGACCGACAGCAAGGGCAAGGAGGACGTCCGCACCGTCCTGCATCTGCACCCGGCTCTGGCCCCCTATAAGTGCGCTGTCCTGCCCCTGAGCAAGAAGCTGGGCGACAAGGCCATGGAGATCCGCAATGAGCTGAGCAAGTACTTCATGGTGGACTACGACGACACCGGCTCCATCGGCAAGCGCTACCGCCGCGAGGACGAGATCGGCACTCCCTACTGCATCACCGTGGACTTCGACACCGTGGGCGACGAGGCCAAGGGCATCGCCGCCGACAACTGCGTCACCGTCCGCGACCGCGACACCATGGAGCAGGTGCGTATGCCCATCTCCGAGCTGAAGGCTTATATCGAGAGCAAGATCGAGTTCTGATAAAAACTCACTTTTGCAAGTGAAAAACAGCCCCGCCGTTGCATTTTCGGCGGGGCTGTGGTATAATACAGATAAAGAAAGCGCTGTCTGGCAAACGGTCAGCACCTTTCCGGCAGATCAATCACAAAGAATGACCGCACGAGTTGGGACTAAACCTGAATGACCGCTCAGGTTTAGATGCTGGGCAATCATTTTTTGTTATTGAAGATTTTCCATGCAATATCGAAAACGCCGAAACCCACAGTTGCAAGCAACGTGAGCAGAGCCAGAGTCTCTAAAAGCGTCATAGAACATCACCCCAGTTCACAGTTGCAAGCAATACTACAGCCCCGCCGTTGCAATTTCGGCGGGGCTGTGGTATAATATAAACGAAGAGAGTGCTGTCTGGCAAACGGTCAGCACCTTTCCGGGAAGTCATAACAAAAATGACCGCACGAGTTGGTAGCTGGGGCGGTCATTTTTTGTTATTAAAGATTTTCCATGCGATGTCAAAAACTCCGAAGCCTACCGTTGCAAGCAACGTAAGCAAAGCTAAAGTTTCCAAAAGCGTCATAGAACATCACCCCTTTCGCTGTGGAGCGTCGGGGGCATAACAAAAATGTTCGCCTTCCCGACGTAAGGCCGGAAAGGTGTAGACCGCCTGCCGTTATGTAGACAGCACTCTCAAATGATAGTATAACAGATGTTTCCCGATTTTTCAACCGGCAGAAACATCTGTTTTGTTTTTATCGGGTGGACAATTCGCCCGGGAGCGGTTATACTGTCAGATAGAAAATGCACCGCCGTGGTTTGCACGGCAGAAAGGATATTCTGTGGAAAACTTTGCTATTCTTCTGAAAAAATACGCCGATTTCATCGTCCGTGTGGGCGTCAACCCCCAGCCGGGCCAGACCCTCATCATCAACTGCTGCCTCGAGGCCGCCCCGCTGGCCCGTCTGTGTGTGCGCAGTGCCTACGAGGCCGGCGCCCGGGACGTGCTGGTGAACTGGAGCGACAACGAGGTCTCCCGCAGCCGGATGGAGCTGGGCAGCGAGGAAGCCCTGACCGACTTCAAATCTTATCAGCTCCGCCGCTATCTCGACTACGCCGAGAGCGAGGGCGGCGTCTGCGTGCTGCACATCCTTGCCGACGACCCCGAGGTCTACGCCGGTCTGGACGGCGCGAAGATCAGCCGTGTGAACGCTGCGCAGCGCAAGTTCATGGCTCCGTGGCGGGAGTATACCATGAACGACCGCGTCCAGTGGTCCATCGCCGCCATGCCCAGCGCCCCGTGGGCGAAGAAGATCTTCCCGGAGCTGGACGAGGCTGCCGCCATCGAGAAGCTCTGGCAGCTCATCTTCGACGTCTGCCGCGTGACGGGCGGCGACCCCGTCAGCGAGTGGAAGGCCCACCTCGACCGTCTGACCGACCTGAAGGACAAGATGAACGCCCTCGACCTCGAGAGCGTCCACTTCGAGAGCAGCAACGGCACCGACCTGACCGTCGGCATCGCCGACAAGGCCACTTGGGAGAGTGCCGCCAGCGTCAGCGAAAAGGGCGTGGTCTTCCTGCCCAACATCCCCACCGAAGAGGTCTTCACCGCCCCCCACAAGGACAAGGTGAACGGCATCGTCTACGGCACCAAGCCCTACGTCTTCAACGGCCAGCTCATCAAGGGCTTCCATGTCACCTTCAAGGATGGCCGGGTCGTGGAGCACGGTGCCGACGAGGGCGCTGATCTGCTGGGCCAGCTTCTGGACACCGACGAGGGCGCACGGAGCATCGGCGAGGTGGCGCTGGTGCCGGCGTCCAGCCCCATCAACCGCAGCGGCGCGCTGTTCTACAGCACCCTCTTCGATGAGAACGCCGCCTGCCACATCGCCTTTGGTGCCAGCTATCCCGGCACCACCGAGAATGGCACCCGCCTGAGCAAGGACGAGCTGCTGGCCCGGGGCATGAACCAGTCCGCCATCCACGAGGACGTCATGGTGGGCGCCGAGGACAGCCATATCACCGGCAAGTGCCGCGACGGCCGCACCGTGGAGCTGTTCCGCGACGGCGTCTGGGTGCTGTGAGAAGAGGATTTTTCACGAAAAAGCTTGCATAATCCGCAAGAGTATGCTATATTCTAGTAGTACGCTATAGTTTTATTGGAAAGTGGGCCGCAAGGTCCGCTTTTCTTGTTTGTTTGGAGGTTTTTTATGGCGAAGCAGTCTGGCGGCAACACCGCCCAGAGAGTCGAAGCGCTTGTCCGCCCCGTCGTGGAGGGCATGGGCCTGCGCCTGTGGGATGTGGTCTTTGAGAAGGAAGGGCCGGACTGGTATCTCCGTGTGCTCATCGACAGGGACGGCACCATGGACACCGACACCTGTGCCGAAGTGTCCCACGCGCTGGATCCCATCCTCGATGAGGCAGACCCCATCGACCAGAGCTATTATCTCGAGGTGGGCAGCCCCGGCCTTGGCCGCAAGCTGACCCGCCCGGAGCACTACGAGGCACTCAAGGGCGAGAAGATCGGCGTCAAGCTCATCCGCCCCACCGCCGACGGCGTGCGCGAGTTTGCCGGCATCCTGAAAGGCCGCGAGGGCAGCACCGTCACGGTCGAGACGGAGAACGGCCCGGTGAGCTTTGAGGTGAACGCCGCATCCGGCGTCCATCTCTGTGACGACGAACATCTGTTTGATTAAGACGAAAATAAATTACTGGGAGGAACCCGAAAAATGGCAGCAGCGAACAACGAATTTTTTGAAGCTCTCTCCATGCTGGAGCACGAGCGCGGCATTACCGCGGAGTACCTGATCGAAAAGATCAAGGCTGCTATCGTCATCGCCGTGAAGAAGAACTACGAGGTCGAGGACGACCACGTCATGGTCGAGATTGACCCCAGCACCGGCAAGTTCAACGTCGCCCTCATTCAGGACGTCGTGGCCGATGAGGATTGGTACGACGAGCACAGCGAGATCGGCATCACCGAGGCTCAGCACATCCGCAAGAGCTATCAGGTGGGCGACCGCGTCGTGACCCCCCTCAAGACCAAGGACTTTGGCCGCATCGCCGCCCAGACCGCAAAGCACGTCATCCGTCAGGGCATCCGCGAGGCCGAGCGCAGCCAGCAGCTGAGCGAGATCCAGTCCCGCGCCCACGACATCGTGCAGGCCACCGTCACCCGCGTGGACCCCGAGAAGGGCATCGTTGCCCTCGACCTGGGCAAGGGCGGCGAGGCCATCCTGCCCCGCAACGAGCAGGTCCCCGGCGAGGTCTACACCGAGGGCCAGATGCTGCAGGTCTACATCGTGGATGTCGTGGCAAGCGAGCGCGGCCCCCGCGTCATGATCAGCCGCACCCACCCCGGCCTCGTCAAGCGCCTGTTCGAGCTGGAAGTGCCTGAGATCTACGACGGCACCGTCGAGGTCAAGGCCATCAGCCGCGAGGCCGGCGCCCGCACCAAGATGGCTGTCTGGTCCAAGGACGCCAATGTCAACCCCGTCTCTGCCTGCATCGGCCCCCACGGCGACCGTGTGGCCGCTGTTGTCGAGAAGCTGGGCGGCGAGAAGATCGACATCGTGAAGTGGAGCGAGGACATCTCCGAGTTCATCTCCGCAGCTCTCAGCCCCGCAAAGGTGGTCAAGGTCGAGCTGCTGCCCGGCGAGACCCGCTCCTGCCGCGTGACCGTGCCGGACCAGCAGCTGAGCCTTGCCATCGGCAACAAGGGCCAGAACGCCCGTCTGTGCGCCCGCCTGACCGGCTACAACATCGACATCCGCCCCGAGAGCGGCTACTACGGCGAGGAAGAGCCGAAGGCTGCCGAGGCTGAGAAGACCGAAGACACCGCCGCAGAATAAGCGCGGAACACCTGCCGAAGGAGGGAAAACCGGATGGCACAAAAGAAGATCCCTGCCCGCCAGTGCATCGGCTGCCTGACCAGCCGCCCCAAGAAGGAACTGGTGCGTGTGGTGCGCGCACCCAGCGGAGAGATCAGCATCGACCCCGTGGGCAAGAAGCCCGGCCGCGGTGCTTACCTCTGCCCGGATGCCGCCTGCCTTGCAAAGGCAAAAAAGAAGAAGGCGCTGGAGCGCTGCTTTGAGCAGCCGGTCCCCGCCGAGGTATACGATGCACTGGCCCAGCAGCTGGCCGGTGTGGAAGCGGAAAAGGAGGCCGACCGCGATGGCAAAGAAGCATAACGCCCCCGCAAAACCGGCCCTTGAGCCGAATGAGGCCCTGTTCCAGGCCGTGAGCCTCTGCCGCAAGGCGGGCGCTCTGACCATGGGCTTTGACGCGGTGGAAGACGCCGTCGTCAAGGGCAAGGCATGGCTCGTGATGACTGCGTCCGACGCCAGCCCCAAGACCGTGCAGCGGCTCAACTACGCTGTGGGCGATATGGTGGACGTCATCCCCATGCCGCTGACACAGGATAAGCTGGCTGACATCAGCCGCAAACCGGTGGCCATTTATGCCGTCACCGACCGCAACCTCGCCAAGCTCTGCTTTGACCGGCTGACGGCGTGCGGAGCGATTCAAACTGAGGAGGATATGAGCGAATGACCGTAAAATATAAAGTGAGCGATTTTGCAAAGGACCTGAGCATCTCTGCCAAGAAGGTCCTCGACGAGCTGAACGCCATGGGCAGCACCGGCAAGAAGAACAGCTCCACTCTGGAGGAGAACGAGCTGAACTACCTGCTGGAGAAGTTCAGCAAGGACAACAGCGTCAAGAGCCTGGACGAGTTTTTGAACAGCGCCAAGGCCCCCAAGGCTGAGCCGAAGCCCGCCGAGAAGAAGGCAGAGCCCAAGGCCGAAAAGAAGCCCGAGGCTCCCAAGGCTGAGCCTGCAATGGCCGAGGCAAAGCCCGCTGCCAAGCAAAGCAACAAGAAGAACGAGCAGCACAAGAAGCGCGAGGAGAAGACCGTCTCCCTGAGCGAGCTGGCCCGTGAGACCGGCGCAAAGGCTACGGCTGCTACTGCTCAGTCCGTCTCTGTCCGCCGCGAGGACAATCAGGTCACCGTCGATACCCGCACCGTCGATATGAACGTGGACCGCTTCGATGCCCGTTACGACGATCTGGCTTCCACCAAGAACACCGAGAACCGCCGCAAGCCCACCCCCCAGGGCAACAAGCAGAAGTTCACCCAGCGCGGCCAGCGCCAGCGCCAGCAGTTCCAGAAGGGCAAGCGTGAGACCGAGTTCGAGCGTCTGCAGCGCATTCAGCTGGAAAAGGCCCGCAATGCGCAGTTGAAGGTCCTCATCCCCGATGAGATCACCGTCGGTGAGCTGGCTGCCCGCCTGAAGCAGCAGGCCGGCAAGGTCATCGCCAAGTTCATGCAGATGGGTGAGATGCATGCCATCAACGACGTCATCGATTTCGATACCGCCGCTCTGGTGGCCGAGGAGTTCCACGCCAAGGTCGAGAAGGAAGTCCACGTCACCATCGAGGAGCGTCTGTTCACCCAGGAGGAGGATTCTCAGGACGATCTCGTCACCCGTCCCCCGGTCGTCTGCGTCATGGGCCACGTTGACCACGGCAAGACCAGTATTCTGGACGCGATCCGCAAGACCAACGTCACCGCAGGCGAGGCCGGCGGCATCACTCAGGCCATCGGTGCATATCAGGTCAAGGTCAACGACAGCCTCATCACCTTCCTGGATACCCCGGGCCACGAGGCATTCACCTCCATGCGCGCCCGCGGTGCCAACATGACCGATATTGCAGTTCTGGTCGTCGCCGCCGATGACGGCATCATGCCCCAGACGGTCGAGTCCATCAACCACGCCAAGGCCGCCAACGTCAAGCTCATCGTGGCCATGAACAAGATGGATAAGCCCACCGCCAACCCCGAGCGCGTGATGGAGGGCCTGACCAAGTACGGCATCATCACCGAGGACTGGGGCGGCGACGTCGCCTGCATCCCCGTCTCTGCTCTGACCGGCATGGGCATCAACGACCTGCTGGAGCGCATCGCTCTGGAAGCTGAGGTCATGGAGCTGAAGGCCAACCCCAACCGCCGTGCCAAGGGCGCTGTCGTCGAGGCCCGTCTGGACAAGGGCCAGGGCCCCATCGCCACCATTCTGGTGCAGAACGGCACCCTCCACTCCGGCGACGTCATCATCGCCGGTACCGCCGTGGGCCGTGTGCGTACCATGCGCAGCGACAAGGGCATTCTGCTGAACGACGCCGGCCCCTCCACTCCTGTGGAGATCACCGGTCTGACCGCTGTGCCTGAGGCCGGCGACCTGTTCGAGGCTGTCGAGGACGAGCGTCTGGCCCGTGAGCTGGCCGAGCAGCGCATCGCTGCCGCCAAGGAGAAGCAGTTCTCCTCCTTCCAGAAGGTCACGCTGGATAACCTGTTCAGCCAGATGGCTCAGAACGATATGAAGGAGCTGGCCATCGTCGTCAAGGCTGACGTGCAGGGCTCCGCCGAGGCTGTCAAGCAGAGCCTCGAGAAGATCTCCAACGACGAGGTCCGCGTCCGCGTCATCCACGCCGGTGTCGGTGCCATCAGCAAGTCCGACGTTGACCTGGCCGACGCATCCAACGCCATCATCATCGGCTTCAACGTCCGCCCTGACAACGTGGCGAAGGAAGAGGCCGCTGCCACCAAGGTCGAGATGCGTATGTACCGCGTCATCTATGACGCCATCAACGACGTCACCGACGCTATGAAGGGTATGCTGGCTCCCAAGTTCCGCGAGGTGTCTCTGGGCGAGCTGCAGGTCCGTCAGGTCTACAAGATCTCCAACGTCGGCACCGTCGCAGGCTGCCGTGTCACCAGCGGCAAGATCACCCGCGACAGCAAGGTGCGTGTCGTCCGTGACGGCATCGTCATCACGGAGGACGAGATCGCATCTCTGAAGCGCTTCAAGGACGACGCCAAGGAAGTGGCCGAGGGCTACGAGTGCGGCGTCACTCTGGCAAAGTTTGCCGACGTCAAGGAAGGCGACGTCTACGAGGCCTTCAAGATGGAAGAATACCGCGACTAAGAGTTGAAGCTGCTGTTATCACCGCCCCCGGGCGGTGATAACGGGCTTTTCAGAGGAGAAACTATGTCTCAGAAAAATATGGGCCGTCTGGCGCAGGACATGAAGCGCGAGCTCATCGCCATCATCGGACGGCTGAAAGACCCGCGGCTGGAGGGCGGTCTGCTGACCGTCACCCGGCTGGATGTGACGCCCGACCTGGACGTGGCGAAGGTCTATGTGAGCGTGATGGGCCGTGAGGACGGCCCCAAGCCCGCCATCGAGGCCCTGAACCGCGCCGCAGGCCATGTGCGCACCGAAGTGAGCAAGAAAATGCACATCCGCAAGGCACCCCGCTTCATCTTTGTGGAGGACGACGGTGCCGCCTATGCAGCCCACATCAACGAGCTGCTCCGCACGCTGAATGTGAACGGCGACGCTGAGGACTCTCAGCCCGCCGAGACCGAGGAATAAATCCAGCGCTGCGGAAAGGATGGATCCATCAAATGACAGAACAGCTCAATGTGCAGCAGATGGCCGAGCGCCTCTGTGCTGCGGACAACATTCTGGTCCTGTGTCATAAAAACCCGGACGGCGACACCATCGGCTGCGGCAGCGCCCTCTGCCACGCGCTCAAGGCGCTGGGCAAGACGGCAGCTGTCCTCTGCTCCGATGCAGTGCCTTCCCGCTACAGCTTTACTGCACCGGTGCCGTTCCGGGGCGAGTTTGAGCCCAAGACCGTTGTGGCCGTGGATGTTGCCAGTGTGCAGCTCTTTGGCGAAAACAACGGTGTGCCGCAGTATACCCGCCACGTCGATCTCTGCATCGACCACCACACGGGCAACAGCGGCTATGCGGATTTCACCCTGCTGGACGGCAATGCGGCCGCAGCGGCAGAGCTTCTGTATGAGGTCATCAGGGAGATGGGCGTGGAGATCACCCCCCTCATCGCCAACTGCCTCTACACCGGCCTCGCTACGGACACCGGCTGCTTCCGGTTCTCTTCCACCACTGCCAACACCCACCTCGTGGCGGCAAAGCTCATTCTGGCCGGTGCGCAGGTGGAGGAGCTGAACACCCTGCTCTTCGACACCAAACCCCGGGAGCGGATGGAGGCGGAGCGCATCGCCCGCAACCATCTGGAATATCATCTTGAGGGCCGCTGCGCCCTGATGTATCTGACCCGGGACGAGATCGAGCAGAGCGGCGTGGACCCGGCTGACCTGGAAGAGCTGACCAGCCTGCCCATCAGCATCGAGGGGGTCAAAGTGGGCCTGCTGCTCCGTCAGCAGCCCGGCGGCAGCTACCGCATCAGCGTGCGCGCCGCCAAGGGCGTGGACGCCTGCGCCATCGCACGGCGTCTGGGCGGCGGCGGCCACACCCGCGCAGCGGGCTGTGAGCTGCTGGGCAATCTCGACAACGCCAAGAGCGCCATTCTGGCCGAAGTGGAGGCGGAACTCGACCGCCCCGAGACGCAGGAGGAAAGCTGATGCAGGGCATCCTTATCGTAGATAAGCCGATGGAGTGGACCAGCTTTGACGTTATCGCCAAGCTGCGCGGCATCCTCGGCACCCGCAAGCTGGGCCACAGCGGTACGCTGGACCCCATGGCCACCGGCGTTCTGCCGGTGTTCTGCGGCGGGGCCAGCAAAGCCGTGGACCTTCAGCTCGACCACACCAAGACCTACTGCGCCCGGCTGCGGCTGGGGATGCAGACCGACACCGGCGACATCACCGGCACCGTGCTGGAAACGGCCCCGGTGACGGCAGGGGAGAAGGAGCTGCTGGCTGTTCTGCCCCGGTTCCTCGGCCCCCAGATGCAGACGCCGCCCATGTACTCGGCGGTCAAGATCAACGGCCAGCCCCTTTATAAGCTGGCCCGCGAGGGCGTCACGGTGGAGCGGAAGGCCCGCCCCATCGAGATACTGGACATCCGGTACGGCGGCAGCCCGGTGGAGAACGAATACGTCCTCACCGTCCGCTGCTCCAAGGGAACGTATATCCGCACTCTGTTGGAGGACATTGCCGCCGCTATGGGCCAGAAAGGCACCATGAGCGCTTTGCGCCGCACGACGGCGGGTGTCTACACCGAGGCCGACGTCCACACGCTGGAAGAGATACAGGCGGCAAAGGACGCAGGCCCCGAGGCACTGCAGGCTTTGATGCTGCCGGTGGAGAGCGTGTTCGAGAGCCTGCCTCTGCTGGTGGCAGAGCCGAGGGTGGAGCAGCACCTGTACAACGGCTGCCCCACCAGCCGCTATCCGGCGGCAGATGGCCGCTACCGTGTCCGCAATGCCGAGGGTCAGTTTCTGGGTCTTGCGAACATCACCGGCGGTGTGCTCAAGGTCGAAAAACTCTTTGTAGAGAGGAATTAAAGAACATTCATGCAGATCTATTCACAGCTTGCGCCGCTTGCGCTGGGCGGTGCCCACGGCTCTGCTGTGGCAATGGGCTTTTTTGACGGCATCCACATCGGCCACCGCGCGGTCATCAATGGCGCAGTGGAGTGGGCCAAGGCCCATGGCGCGGCACCGGCGGTGTTCACCTTCCGCCTGCCCACCGAAAACAAGATGAAGGGAAAGCGCCTGCTCTCCACCGAGGACAAGCACGCCCTCATCGCCAGTCTCGGCGTGGAGCACTATCTCTGCCCTGATTTCGAGGAGATCAAGGCCATGACGCCGGAGCAGTTCGTGCTGGGCATCATCCGGGACTGCAACGCCCGGGCGCTGTTCTGCGGCGAGAACTTCACCTTCGGGGCCAGGGCGGCAGGCACACCGGAGCTGCTGCGTCAGCTCTGCGAGCCGCTGGGCGTGGAGGTAGTCGTCCTGCCGATGGCACAGTTTGAGGAGAAGCCTGTTTCCTCCACCCGCATCCGCACCGCGCTGGAAGGCGGTGACATCCCGGCGGCCAATGCCATGCTGGGGATGCCCTACGCCATCCGCTTCACGGTGCATCACGGGGCGGGCCTTGGCCGGACGCTGGGCGTGCCGACCATCAACCAGCTCTACCCGCAGGGCTTCCAGCTGCCCCGGTACGGCATCTATATCACCCGTACGAGGATAGGAGACAGGTGGTACCCCTCGGCCACCGGCCTTGGCACCCGGCCCACTGTCAACAGCGACGAGAGCAAGGTGACCTGCGAGACCTTCATCCCGGGCTTTACCGGCGACCTTTACGGCACCGACCCGGTGGTGGAGTTCCACGCCTACCTCAGCCCCAGCAAAAAGTTCGACACGCTGGATGAGCTGCGCGAGTGCATCGACCACGCAGCCCAGCGCGCGCAGGAATACTTCGCGGAGTGAACTTTATGAAAAAAGCAAAGATGTATCAGAACAAAGCCGAGATCAAAAAGGCTGTGGGCGGCATCATCCGCTGAATAAAATAAGAACGCACTTCACCGATGAAAGCCATCGGTGAGGTGCGTTTTTGCTTCGTCAGAAAGAGAGACCGGAAAAATAGAGGTGCTCCACCGTTTCCTTTTCGGCGGCGGAGAGGGACATGTCTGCGGCCATGGCGGCGCGGATACGTTCCTGGGTATCCGGGTAGGAGCTGAGGGTGATGCAGGCCGTTTCGCTGTCGGCATCGAAGTGGAGGGCAGCGCGGTCTTGCGGCGTCCAGGCGTCCCAGCCCGGGGAACCGCTGGTCATGAAGCCGGCAAGCGCCTGCTTCAGCTGGGCCGAAAGGGCCTGCGCACCTGCTGAAGACAAATCAGCACAGGCAGAATAGCTGCTTTCGGACGAGAAGAGCGCCAGCGGCAGGCCGTGGAAGGAGCCGAGGCCCGGGATAGTCGTCTGACTGTCGGCCCCGCCGTAGTCGATGAGGCCAAGCCAGACCGGAGCACTGCCGCCCAGCACTTCGGCGACGGCTTCGGTGCTGCTCCAGCGGCAGAGGGCTGAGCCGTATTTTACGGCATAGGCCCGGGCCGCGCTGGAAGCGGGCCGCAGGTCGTCCCGGACAAAGCCGCTGAATTCGGTGGCGCTGCTGAGCAGCAGGAGGGGGACAGCACTCCGGGCGCCCCGGGAGAGCACCACATCGTCTGCGTAAAGGATGGCCGGTTTGCCGAGGGCTGCAATGCGGGACGGTTCGAGGCCGCAGAGCCATTCCCGGACGTCCGCCCCCGGCGTCAGCAGCCATTCGGCGGCGGAAGCCGTGTCAGCGAACCGCCCGTCTTCCACGGCCAGCGGCGCGAAATTTTCGGCCAGCTTCTGGGCGGCGGCGTCCGGGTCGGCGAGGGACAGTCCGCCGGAGATGGCGGCGGCCTTCTGGAAGCGCCCACGGAAGAGCGGGCTGCCCGCAAGGGCCGCTGCCATCCGCCCGCCGTCAGAGAAGCCGCAGAGGGTGATGTTGTCGGCATCGCCGCCGAAGCGGCGGATGTTGTCCCGCACCCAGTCCAGCGCCCGGGCGATGTCCAGCAGGGCAAAGTTTCCGGTGGCGTCCGGGTCTGCAGTGAGGGCGGGCAGACAGTTCCACCCGAACAGCCCCAGCCGGTAGTTGAGCGCGACAAAGACGCAGCCCGCGTCCCGCACGAGTTCGCAGCCGGGCAGCTCGAGAGATGAGCCTGTGGCGGCGCTGCCGTGCAGATAGACGAGGACGGGCCGCTTTTTGGCTTCGGCGGAAGAATAAATGTCCAGTGTCAGGCAATCCTCGGTGCCGAGGGGAAAGGTGGTGTACTGGTAGGCCGCCGGAGCGGGGCTGGTGCAGTCCCGCACAGTGAGCCAGCGGGCGGGCTCCTGCGGCGCTGTCCAGCGGCTTTCGCCCGTGGGGGCAGCACCGTAGGGGATGCCGTACCAGCAGAGCTGACCGTTTTCGCCCTCTTTGCCCTTCACCGGGCCGTACTGGGTCTGGCAGAGAGCAGAGACAGGGGAGAACAGGCCGTTTTCGGTTTCAGAAAAAGCCGCATCAGCCGGGAGGAGCGGGCTTGAAAGAACCGCTGCGGCGGCTGCGCTTCCTTTGAGGAAGCTGCGGCGGGAAAAGCAATGTGTCATTCGATCTACCTCTTTATTACAATAGACAGATTATAACATGATTTGACAGGAAAACAACATCCTTATTTTTGCGGATCTGTAAAAATTTTTCTTGCTTTTTACGTTGGTTTCTGTTATACTAGCCCTGTTACCGCGATACGGGGCTGGGAGTATGCCCACTCGGGAGTACCGTTTTCCCGCTGCTGTGTCGCTGGCAAATAAAAATTTTATAAAGAGGTACTGTTACTATGAACAAGCAGGAAGTTATGGCCAAAGTCGCTCTGACCGAGAAGGACACTGGCTCTCCCGAAGTCCAGGTCGCTCTGCTGACCGCTCACATCAACGAGCTGAACGAGCACCTGAAGAAGAACCCTAACGATCACCACAGCCGCCGTGGTCTGATGAAGATGGTTGGCCGCCGCCGCAATCTGCTGGCCTACCTCCAGAAGAAGGACATCGAGCGTTACCGTGCTCTGATCGCAACTCTGGGTCTGCGTAAGTAATAGAAAACAGAGGGCAGGTACCGCAAAGGGTGCCTGCCCTTTGCTCTTTTATGTTGGATTTTCCCTTGTATCCCAGGCACTGGAACAAATAGGCCGCTGCTGCGTGTTGCAGCAGTAAATCGAACGCCTGTGTGAAGCAGCACGGACGCTGGATTTATTGCTATGATGCGCGGCGGGCAGCCTTTTGGAATATCAAACGGACATAAGGAGGCAAACCAAATGGCAATCGAATTTGGTTCCCGCAAAGAAAACTTTGACAACTTCAAAGTTTACGAGACTACGCTGGCAGGCCGCCCCTTCAAGGTGGAGATGGGCAAGATGTGCGGCTTGTCCAACGCAAGCGCCCTCATCCGCTACGGCGAGACCTGCGTGATGTGCAACGTGGTCATGAGCCCCAAGCCCCGCGAGGGCGTCGATTTCTTCCCCCTGAACGTGGAGTACGAGGAAAAGCTCTACGCCGCAGGCCGCATCCCCGGCAGCTTCATGCGCCGTGAGGGCCGCCCCGGCGAGCGCGCCATCCTGACCAGCCGCGTCGTGGACCGTCCCATGCGCCCGCTGTTCCCGAAGGAGATGCGCAACGACGTCTGCATCACCATGACCGTCATGAGCCTGGACCCCGACTGCAGTCCTGAGATCGCCGGCATGATCGGCGCATCTCTGGTCACCGCTGTGTCCGAGATCCCCTGGAACGGCCCCATCGGCGGCGTGCAGGTGGGTCTGGTGGACGGCGAGATCGTCCTGAACCCCACTCAGGAGCAGCGCAAGAAGAGCGACCTGGCCCTGACCGTAGCCGCCACCATGGACAAGATCGTCATGATCGAGGCCGGTGCCAATGAGGTCGATGAGGACACCATGCTGAACGCCATCAAGGCCGCTCACGTGGAGATCAAGAAGATCATCACCTTCATCAACGGCATCGTGGCCGAGCGCGGCAAGCCGAAGATCGGTTTCCAGGTCGTGGGCCTCGATATGGACATGTTCCACGCCATCAAGGAGAAGTATCTCGACGACTTCAAGGCCGCTATGGATACCGACGACAAGAATGTGCGTGATGCCGCTCTGCTGCCCATCATGGACAAGATCGCTGAGGAGTACCCCGACCTGACTGAGGCCGACCTCGACCTCGTCAGCTACAAGATGCAGAAGTACGTCGTCCGCCGCTGGCTGCTGGACGAGGGCAAGCGCGTGGATGGCCGCGGCATCAACGAGATCCGCCCGCTGGCCGCAGAAGTCGGCATCCTGCCCCGCGTGCATGGCTCCGGTATGTTCACCCGCGGCCAGACTCAGGTGCTCACCACCTGCACCCTCGGCGGCACCAAGGACAACCAGCTCATGGATGACCTGACCGACGAGCAGACCAAGCGCTACATCCACCACTACAACTTCCCGCCGTACTCCGTCGGCGAGGCCCGCGCACCCCGCAGCCCCGGCCGCCGCGAGATCGGCCACGGCGCACTGGCGGAGCGCGCTCTCCTGCCTGTGCTGCCCTCTCTGGAAGAGTTCCCCTACACCATCCGCTGCGTGTCTGAGGTCCTCTCTTCCAACGGCTCCACCTCTCAGGCTTCCATCTGCGGCTCTACGCTGGCTCTGATGGACGCAGGCGTCCCCATCAAGGCTCCCGTCGCCGGTATCTCCTGTGGCCTCATCACCGAGGGCGACCGCTGGATGACCATGCTGGACATTCAGGGCGTGGAGGACTTCCACGGCGATATGGACTTCAAGGTCGGCGGCACCCGCAAGGGCATCACCGCCATCCAGATGGATATTAAGATCGACGGCCTGACCTACGACATCATCGCCGAGGCCTTCGAGAAGTGCCGCAAGGGCCGTCTGTACATCCTCGATGAGATCATCAAGCCCGTCATCGCAGAGCCCCGCCATGAGCTGAGCCGCTGGGCCCCCAAGATGTTCAGCATGATGATCCCCACCGATAAGATCAAGGACGTCATCGGCAAGGGCGGCAAGGTCATCCAGGACATCTGCGCCACCTGCAACTGCAAGATCGACGTGCAGGAAGACGGCCACGTCTTCGTCTCTGCCGTGGATCAGGAGGACGCAAAGCGCGCCATCTTCACCATCAGGACCATCGTGGAAGACCCCGAGATCGGTGCTATCTACAAGGGCAAGGTCACCCGTCTGATGAACTTCGGTGCCTTCGTCGAGATCGCTCCGGGCAAGGAGGGCCTCGTCCACATCTCCAAGCTGGACACCAAGCGTGTCGAGCGCGTGGAAGATGTTGTCGCTGTGGGTGATGCCATCGTCGTCAAGGTGACGGACATCGACCAGCAGGGCCGCATCAACCTGAGCCGCCGCGACGCCATTCTGGCTCTCGAAGCCAAGAAGGCACAGCAGGAGCAGGGCTGATAGATAAGCTTCTGAATATGCCCCCGTGCGCACAGCGCGGGGGCATATTTTGTCTCATGGGCGAAGGAACTTCAATTCCCTACTGAAAAAGTTTGTTTTAGGGGGTTGACAAATCCCGTCGAGGCGAGTACAATAAACGCAATATCACTAAAATGGCTGTGAAGAGAAGAGTAAGCTTTCGCATGAGCCTTACCAGAGAGCCCGGCAGGTGGAAAAGGGCAGGAAACAGGGAGCCGAAAATGGTCTCGGAGCTGCGCGGACGAAGAGCAAGAGCACTAGTCCGCGACGGGTGCGCCCGTTAAAGCGTCCGGCTGTAAGCAGAAAAAATTCTGCCGCAGTTTTGAGGCAGTGTCCGCGAGGATGCTGTGAACCAAGGTGGTACCACGGAAGTTTCAGGCCTCCGTCCTTGTGCAGCGCATGGCTGGCAGGGACGGAGGCTTTTTTGATGCTTCCGTTCAAGGCGGGCGCGGACTGTGCCGCGCCGCCGCTGTACATTATATCCAATAATAGAGAGGGAAAAAACTATGATTACTCGTCGTGATTTTCTGAAAGTTACCGGTGTTGCAGCCGCTGCTGCTGCCCTGACCGCCTGCGGCGGCTCTTCTTCCACCGCAAGCTCTGCTGCTTCCAGCACTGCCGCTTCTTCTGAGGCTGCTTCTGCTGCAGCAAAGCTGGACAAGGTGAAGGTCGCTGTCCCCAACGACACCACCAACGAGGCCCGTGCTCTGACCCTGCTGGAGAAGAACGGCTTCTTCAAGCTGAAAGCTGACGCCGGCCTGACCGCCACCAAGAACGACATCGAGGAGAACCCCCTGAACGTCACCGTCGATGAGGTCGAGGCCGCTCAGGTCCCCAACGTCCTGCAGGATGAGGACTACGCTGTCATCAACTCCAACTACGCCATCTCCGCTGGTCTGGACCCCATGACCGACGCTCTGGCAATGGAGGACGGCTCTTCTGCTTACGTCAATGTTCTGGTCTGCAAGGAGGGCAACGAGAACGAGCCCAAGATCAAGGCCCTCGTCGCCGCTCTGCAGAGCCAGCAGGTCAAGGACTTCATGGATGAGAACTACAAGGGCGCTGTCGTCTCCGTCGTCGAGACCCCGACCGATGGCTATGACCCTTCCATCGACTACGATGCACTGAACGGCGAGACCGTCAGCTGCGCTGCAACTCCCGCTCCCCACTGCGAGGTCCTGGAGGTCTGCAAGGACATTCTGGCCGCTAAGGGAATCACTCTGGACATCCAGGAGTACGACGACTATGTGATCCCCAACACCATCGTCGAGGACGGCCAGTGCGACACCAACTACTTCCAGCATCAGCCGTATCTGGACAACTTCAACGAGGAGAAGGGCACCCATCTGGTGACCGTCGCCGGCATCCACGTCGAGCCCATGGGCATCTACGGCGGCAAGCAGGACAGCCTGGCACCCATCGTGGGCTGAGCTTTACCAACTAAGGAGTAAATCGTGATCGAGATCAAACACCTTTCCAAGACCTTCCAGATGAAGGACGGCGCGGTGAATGCGCTGAAGAACATCGACCTGACCATCCCCGATGGCTCCATCTACGGCATCATCGGTATGTCGGGCGCGGGCAAATCCACGCTGGTGCGCTGCATCAATCTGCTGGAGCGCCCCACCGAGGGCAGTGTCGTCATCGACGGCACCACGATGGAGACCCTGTCCCCCGCAGCCCTGCGTGAGCGCCGCCGCGACATCACCATGATCTTCCAGCAGTTCAATCTGCTGATGCAGCGCAGCTGCCTGAAGAACATCTGCTTCCCGATGGAGCTTGCGGGCGTGAAGAAGGCCGATGCCGAAAAGCGCGCCAGGGAGCTGCTGGAAATGGTGGGCCTGCCCGATAAGGCCAACGCCTACCCGGCCCAGCTCTCCGGCGGCCAGAAACAGCGCATCGCCATTGCCCGTGCGCTGGCCACCAACCCCAAAGTCCTGCTCTGCGATGAGGCTACCAGTGCGCTGGACCCCAACACGACCCACGCCATCCTGACCCTCATCAAGGACATCAACAAGAAGCTGGGCATCACCGTGGTGGTCATCACCCACCAGATGAGCGTCGTGGAAGAGATCTGCGACTCCGTCGCCATTCTGGACGGCGGCGTGGTCGTGGAGCAGGGTGAGGTGCGCGAGATCTTTGCAAATCCCAAGACGGCTGCGGCCAGACGCCTTGTTGCCCCCAACGGCGGCAGCGCAGCCCGCGACCTCTCGAGCTTTGCGCCCGACGATCACGTGGTCCGTGTTACGTTCAATGGTTCGTCCGCCGCAAAGCCGCTGGTGGCGAGCCTTGCTGCGGAGAAGGGCATCCTCGTGTCTGTGCTCAGCGCCGACACCCGCGATCTGAGCGGCCAGTGCTACGGCTCCATGCTGCTCAAACTTCCCCGCGATACCGAACAGGCAAAGGAGGCTGCGGCCTATATGCGCAGCCAGAATGGTGTGACCGTTGAGGAGGTGACCGGAGAATGAGCTTTGCAGATTATGGTTTCGCCATTTGGGAGACGTTCTATGTGACCGTCCTCTCCACGGCATTTTCTCTGGTCCTGGGCCTACCGCTGGGCGTTCTGCTGGTGGCTGGCGATAAGGACGGCGTCCTGCCCCTGCCGGGCTGGCTGATGCACATTCTGAACATCGTCATCAACATCCTGCGCAGCGTGCCGTTCCTGATTTTGATGATCTGCGTCTTCCCGCTGACCCGTGCCATTGTGGGCACCACCGTCGGCACCAAGGCCACCATCGTTCCGCTGGTGGTCGCAGCCTTCCCCTTCGTGGCCCGTCTGGTGGAGACCAGTCTGCGTGAGCTGGACGAGGGCGTCGTGGAAGCTGCCCAGAGCATGGGCGCGACTCCCTTCCAGATCATCACCAAGGTCATGATCCCCGAGTGCCTGCCCGGCCTCATTTCCAGCATGACCACTGCCCTGACGACCATTCTCGGCTACTCGGCCATGTCCGGCGTTATCGGCGGCGGCGGTCTGGGCAAGATCGCTCTGTCCTACGGCTACTACCGCTACCAGACCAACATCATGATCGTCTGCGTCGTGCTGCTGGTGCTCATGGTGCAGGTGTTCCAGACTGTCGGTACCTTCTGGGCGACCAGGAGTGATAAGCGGCTGAGAAAGTAAGTTTCTGCTTCCTGCAGGGAATAAAATTTAACGAATCAATTCCCCGCAGGAGGCTCATGCTCCTGCGGGGAATTGTGCTATACAGACAAACCCAGTAAAGGAGTATGTTGCAATGAACCGTGATACCATCTGCGTGCAGGGCGGCTACACCCCCGGCAACGGCGAACCCCGCCAGATCCCCATCATCCAGTCCACTACGTTCAAGTACGCTACCAGCGAGGACATGGGCAAGCTGTTCGACCTCGAGGCCGACGGCTACTTCTACTCCCGCCTGCAGAACCCCACCTGCGATATGGTGGCGAAAAAGATCTGTGAGCTGGAAGGCGGCACCGCCGCCATGCTGACGTCCAGCGGTCAGGCCGCCAACTTCTTTGCGCTGTTCAATCTCTGCGAGGCAGGCGACCACATCGTGGCGTCCAGCACCATCTACGGCGGCACCTTTAACCTCATCTCCGTCACCATGAAGAAGATGGGCATTACCGCCACCTTCGTGGACCCGCTGTGCAGCGAGGAAGAGCTGGATGCCGCGTTCCAGCCCAACACCAAGGTCGTGTTTGGCGAGACCATCGCCAACCCTGCCCTCACCGTGCTGGACATCGAAAAGTTCGCCAAGGCCGCACACGCCCACGGCGTACCGCTCATCGTGGACAACACCTTCCCCACGCCGGTCAACTGCCGCCCCTTCGAGTGGGGCGCTGACATCGTGACCCACTCCACCACCAAGTACATGGACGGCCATGGCGCTGTGCTGGGCGGTGCCATCGTGGACGGCGGCAAGTTCGACTGGATGGCCCACGCCGACAAGTTCCCCGGCCTGTGTACTCCCGATGAGAGCTATCATGGCATCACCTACGCGGAGCGCTTCGGCAAAGAGGGTGCTTTCATCACCAAGGCCACCGCACAGCTCATGCGCGACTTCGGCTCGATGCAGTCCCCCATGAACGCCTATATGCTGAACCTCGGCCTTGAGAGCCTCCACGTCCGGATGCAGCGCCACTGCGCCAACGGCATGGCCGTTGCAAAGTTCCTTGAGGCTCACCCGAAAGTGGCTTACGTCAACTACTGCGGCCTCGAGTCCAGCCCCTACCATGCACTGGCCGAGAAGTATCTGCCGAACGGCAGCTGCGGCGTCGTTTCCTTCGGCCTGGCCGGCGGCCGCGAAGCCGCCAGCACCTTTATGAAGGAGCTGAAGCTTGCCGCCATTGAGACCCACGTTGCCGATGCCCGCACCTGCTGCCTGAACCCGGCTTCCAGCACCCATCGCCAGATGAACGACGAGCAGCTGGCCGCTGCCGGTGTGCCTGCTGAGCTGGTGCGGATGAGCTGCGGCCTCGAGAGCAGCGAAGACCTCATCGCCGATATTGCACAGGCGCTGGATAAGATTTAAGAAACACGGTCAGCGCCATCTGCCGGTTTCGGCCCCTTCCCGTGAAAAAAGCGTCTCCGGATGCAGATAAAAACTTCCCGCTAAAACCGTCAAAAGGAGCAACGATGCTATGCCGCTGATCATCCCCAAGACTCTTCCCGCCTACGATGCCCTCTACGAGGAAAACGTCTTCGTCATGCACCGGGAACGGGCGCTTTCCCAGCACATCCGTCCGCTGGAGATCCTCATCCTGAACCTCATGCCGACCAAGATCGCCACCGAGACCCAGATCGCCCGCCTGCTGGCCAATACGCCCATTCAGGTCCACATGACCCTGCTGCAGACGGCCAGCCATGCGGCGACCCATGTCTCTGCGGCCCACCTCGAGGCGTTTTATAAGACCTTTGACGAGGTGAAGAACAACCGCTACGACGGCATGATCATCACCGGTGCGCCTGTGGAGAAGATCGACTTCGAACAGGTGGACTACTGGCAGGAGCTGTGCGAGATCATGGACTTCAGTGAGACGAACGTCTACTCCACCCTTCATGTCTGCTGGGGCGCACAGGCGGGGCTTTATTATCACTATGGCATCCGCAAGCAGCTTCTCGACCAGAAGATGTTCGGCGTCTTCGAGCATAAAGTCACCCGTCCCTCGAACCCGCTGGTGCGCGGCTTCGATGAGGTGTTCTACGCCCCTCACAGCCGCCACACCGGCATCAGCCGGGAGGACGTGCTGAACTGCAAGGCTCTGCGCATCCTCGCCGAGAGCGACGAGGCCGGCCCCTTCCTGATGAGCACCGAGAATGGACGGCAGATCTTCGTCACCGGCCACCCGGAGTACGACAAGTACACGCTGGACGCCGAGTACAAGCGGGATGTCGGCAAGGGCCTGCCCATCGCGGTGCCAAAGAACTATTACCCCAACGACGACCCCGAGCAGCCGCCTCTCTTCCGCTGGCGTGCTCACGCACACCTGCTGTATGAGAACTGGCTGAACTACTACGTCTACCAGAATACGCCCTACGACCTGGGCGCGATCAGCAAGGTGGAGCACGAGGAAGAATAAAATCAGCCCTCTCCGTCTGGTGAGGAGGGGGCATTTTTGCAAGGAGAATACTTATGGGAATCGAAGCAAAATGGAAGAGCCGGGGCATCCGGGTGGGCAAACTGCCCTGCGGGCCGCTGGACAAGATAAGCGATGTGCCGGGCGTGACGGTGGGCCACTGCACACTGGCGGACGGCGACGTCCAGACCGGCGTGACCGCGCTGCTGCCCCATCAGGGCGATATTTTCCACGATAAAGTGATGGCGGCCAGCCATGTCATCAACGGCTTCGGCAAGACCACCGGCCTTGTCCAGATCGACGAGCTGGGGACGCTGGAAACGCCCATCCTCTTCACCAATACCCTCAGCGTAGGTACTGTGGAGACAGCGCTGGTGAAGTATATGCTGGATAAGAACCCCGACATCTGCGAGACTACCGGCAGCGTCAACCCGGTGGTCTGCGAGTGCAACGACAGCGGCCTCAACGACATCCGGGGCCTCCACGTCACAGAAGAAAACGTGAGGGCCGCGCTGGCCGACTGCCGCGCCGATTTCGCCGAGGGCGCTGTGGGCGCGGGCCGGGGAATGCGCTGCCACGGCCTGAAGGGCGGCATTGGCTCGGCCTCCCGTGTGGTGGAGCTGGACGGGAAACAGTACACCATTGGTGCGCTGGTGCTCTCCAACCATGCCGTCTTCGATGACCTCGTAGTGGCAGGCACCCCCATCCAGAGTCTGCTGGACGCCCACATCCCGCCCCACGAGGACAAAGGCTCCATCATCACAGTGCTGGCGACGGACATCCCCTTGAGTGAGCGCCAGCTGCGGCGGCTCTGCCACCGGGCGCTGGTGGGCCTGTCCCGCACCGGCTCTTTCTGCGGCAACGGCTCCGGTGAGATCGTCATTGCCTTCACCACCGCCAACCGGGTGCCGCACTACTCCGAAAAGGCCATCCTGCCGATGGGCATGGTCCACGACGACGCCATCAATCCGCTGTTCCGGGCGGTGGCTGAGTGCGTGGAGGAAAGTGTGCTGAGCAGTCTGCTCCATGCCGAGACGGTCACAGGCTATCATGGCCGGACGGTCAGATGTCTGAGTGATCTGCTCGACGAGAAATAAAAAAATGGGAAGCGCTTTTGCGCTTCCCATTTTTCATAGTATTATCTGCGGGGCTTCCGCGTCGGCTTTTTCTTCCGAACGCTGTAGCCGAAGGTCCCCAGCTTTTTGCCCAGAGCCAGATATTCGCCGTGGCTGTAGACGATGAGCCTAGCCTTGTCGAGGCAGAGCTTACCGTTCTCGTCCAGCAGGCTCTCGTCCACGTCGCAGGCCACCACTTCGGCGAGAAAGAGGTCGTGGCTGCCCAGCGGGATGACCTGCGTGACCCTGCACTCGAGGTTGACGGGGCTTTCTTCGAGAATGGGGCAGTCTGTCAGCACCGAGCCGGGGGCAGAATGGAGTTTGCAGGCCGCGAATTTATCGAAGTCCCGGCCGCTCCTGACGCCGCACCAGTCCACCGACTTCACCAGTGCCTCGGTGGGCAGGTTGATGGCAAACTGCCCGCTCTCTTTGATGAGGTGGTGGCTGTACCGCTCGGGGCGGACGCTGATGGATACCATGCTGGGCTGGGTGCAGATGGTGCCGGTCCAGCCGATGGTGATGAGGTTGGGCTTGTCCAGCCCGCCGCAGGAGACCAGCACCGGCGGCTCCGGGTTCAGGAGGGTGCTGCCTTTCCAGCTCTGTTTGCTCATCCGTGATACTTCCTTTCGTAGGGAGCCCATGTGCGCTCGCTGATGATGTAGCGGGGGCGGGCCTTGGTCTCCATATAGATTTTGCCGACGTATTCGCCGATGACGCCCAGACACACCAGCTGGACGCCGCCCATGAAGCAGACGATGCAGATGGTGGAGGCCCAGCCCGCCACGGCGCTGCCCAGAACAGCCTGCACGATGGCCCAGATGACACCGATGAAGCTGATGAGGCTGACCACGATGCCTGCGCCGGTGATGAGGCGGATGGGCTTGTTCGACAGGCTGGTGATGCCGTCGAAGGCGAGGGCCAGCATCTTGCTGAGGGGATAGTGGCTCTCGCCGGCCAGACGCTCGTGGCGCTCGTAGTAGACGGTGTCGCTGGGGTAGCCCACCAGCGGCACCATGCCCCGCAGGAAGATGTTCACCTCGCGGTAGTCGGCGAAGCTCTCCAGCACCCGGGTGCTGATGAGACGGTAGTCGGCGTGGTTGAAGACGATGTCTGCGCCCAGCGCGTTCATCACATGGTAGAAGCCCTCGGCGGTGAACCGCTTGAAGAAGGTGTCGGTGTCCCGGCGGCTGCGCACGCCGTAGACGACCTCGGCGCCGTCGAGATACTTTTTGACCATCTCATCCATGGCGTTGATGTCGTCCTGACCGTCGCAGTCGATGGAGATGGTGATGTCGCAGCTGCCGCTGTGGAGCGCCTCCATCAGCCCGGCCAGTACGGCGTTCTGGTGGCCGCGGTTCCGGCTCTGGGAGATGCCGATGAAGTGCTCATCCTCAGAGGCGAACTTCTGGATGAGGGACCAGGTGGCGTCGCGGGAGCCGTCGTTGACGAAGAGCACCCGGCTCTTCTCGCTGATAAGGCCCGCTGCGGCGAGGTCGTTTATCTTTTTCAGGAACAGGGGGGCTGTGATGGGCAGCACCTGTTCTTCGTTGTAGCAGGGAATGACGATCCATAAAATCGGTTTGGACATGATGAAGTTCTTCTCCTTCTATATAAGGCTCTCCCTCTGGGAGAGGCTGTTACAGCACCATATGCCGCAGCGCGTCCGGTTCCAGCAGCTTGAAGCTGCTCTTATAGGTCTCGAGCAGGCCGTCCCGCTGCATCAGGCTCAGCTCCCGGGAGAGGGCGCTGCGGTCGCAGTTGAGGTAGTCGGCCAGCTGGATGCGGGAGTAGGGGACGGTGAAGGTGAGGCTGTGATGCGCCTCGGCCTCACTGAGCAGGTAGGCGCAAACCTTGGCCCGCAGGCTCTTGAGCAGCAGCAGGTCTACCCGGCGGGAGAGCAGGAAGTATTTGTCGCTGATGGTGCGCACAAGGTTCTGCAGCACCCGCTGGCGGGCCGGGTCGGCCCCGGGCAGCAGAAGCTTCTCGTAAGGCACCAGCAGCACCTCGCAGGGGGCCGAAGCCATCACCGTTACCGGGCTGGAAAGGCTCGAGCCGCCCAGCACGTCGCCGAACACACCGCCCGGCCCCATCTGGCTGATGGGCAGACGCGCCCCGCTGGCGGCGGGATGGTAGGCCTCGATGGCGCCGGAGAGCACCACGCCCACCCGGCGGTTCGACTGTCCGGCCAGCACGAGGGTCTCGCCCCGGCTGTAGGTGCGCAATACGGCCCCCACTTCGCCCAACAGGACCCGGAGCGCTTCGGCTTCCAGCCCGGCGAACAGAGAGGTGGATTGTAACAGCGGAAGATAATTTTCCATACCCATTCCGTGAGGTTTTCCCCGGGCCCTCACCGCCCTTCTGCGATTCCGTTGCGTGTGCAACGGTATTTTTTCTCTTATTATAGTAAACTTGAGGGCGTAAAGCAAATGGTTTTGCAAATTTTTTGCGGGAAAATTTCTCCCAATGAAAGTGAGGAACGAAATCCTATGAAAAAACTGACATCTCTGCTGCTGTCGCTGGTGCTGATGGTCAGTGTGCTGGCCTGCGGCGCATCGGCCAAAACGAGCACCAAAGTGCGCATCGCCGGCCTGAAAGGCCCCACCACCATGGGCCTCGTCAACCTGCTGAGCATGGAGAAGGACGGCACGGCCTCCCTCGACTATGACCTGCAGCTCTACGGCGCTGCCGATGAGATCGTGCCGAAGCTCATCAAGGGCGAACTCGATATGGCCGCTATCCCGGCCAACCTCGCCGCGACCCTCTACCAGAAGACGAACGGCGGCATCCAGGTCATGGCCGTCAACACGCTGGGCGTCCTCTACGTCGTGGAGAAGGGCAATACCGTCCACAGCTTCGCCGACCTCAAGGGCCGCACCATCCTTTCCACCGGCAAAGGCACGACGCCCGAGTACGTCCTGCGCTATCTGCTCAAGAAGAACGGCCTCGACCCCGACAAGGACGTGAAGATCGAATACTACAGCGAGGCTTCCGAGGTCACGGCCCAGATGGCCGCTGCCAGGAAGGATGCCATCGCCGTCCTGCCTCAGCCCTACGTCACCGCTGCCCAGATGAAGGACAGCGGCCTCCGCGTCGTCCTCGACCTGACCAGGGAATGGAACAAAGTCTGTGACACCCAGCTCATCACCGGCGTCACCGTGGTGCGCACCGAGTACGCAAAGCAGAACCCCAATGTCATCGCAGCTTTCCTGACTGACTACCAGAAGAGCGTCAAGGCGGCCAACGAGGACATCGACGGCACCGCCGCCCTCTGTGAGGAAGTCGGCGTGGTGGCCAAGGCTGCGATCGCCAAGAAGGCCCTGCCCAAGTGCAACATCGTTTACCGCAACGGTCAGGAGATGAAGAAAGACATCTCTGCCTACCTGCAGGTGCTCTACGATGCATCTCCCGCCGCCGTGGGCGGCAAGCTGCCGGACGATAACTTCTACTACACCGAGCCGTCCGTCCTGCGCAAGGTCATGGCGGCGATCCGCAACTCTGCAAAGTAAGCTTTGAAACAAGGAAAACTGCCGCACAGCCGTGCGGCAGTTTTTCTTACATCAGAAGGCCCGCACCGATGCCGATGAGGGCCGGCAGCAGCCAGCCAAAGCCGAGGCTGCTCAGGGGCAGAGCGTTCATCAAGGTGGAGAGGGGGCCGAAGGGCAGGGCGGCAGGGATGCTCTGGATGGCCGTGAAGAGGATGCTCAGCCGCCAGACCGATGTCCGCTGGAACCGTCCGGGCAGGAACTCCACCACGATGAGGATGATGGCGATGGGGTAGATGGCGTTCAGCACCGGGACGGAAAGGCTCAGGATGCCCGCAAGGCCGATGTTCGCCAGCAGCATGCTCATCAGCGCGAAGAAGGCTGCAATGGCGGGGTAGGGCAGCCGGGGCAGAAGCTCGTGGAAGTATTCGCCTACGCTGGCGATGAGGCCGACACAGGTGTTGAAGCAGGCGATGACGAAGATGGCGGCCAGAAGCACCTGTCCCACCCGGCCAAACAGGCCGTCGGCCAGTGCCGTCAGGACAGCGGCACCGGTGCCGCTGCCGGGGAAGGCAGCCCCCGAGATGCCGCCGATGTGGGTCAGCATGGCGTAGACCACCAGCAGCATCCCGCCCGCGATGAACCCGGCCCGGATGGTGCCGCGCCGGACAGCGGACTCCTCCGTGATGCCCACCGCCTGAAGGTTCAGTGCGATGACCGCGCCGAAGTTGAGCGCTGCCAGCGCGTCCATGGTCTGATAGCCGTCCAGCACGCCCTGTGCGGCGGGGAGGGCGGCGTAAGCCTCGGCAGGCGTGCCGTAGCCGGGCGCGGCCGGGCGGAGGATGCAGCCCGCGAACAGCACCACGATGAGCACCAGCAGGGCAGGGCAGAGGATGCGGCCCAGCCGCTGGGTCAGCTTTTCGGGCTTGAGGGCCACGAAGTACGCCGCAGCAAAGAACACGAGGGAGTAGATGAACTGTCCCGGTGTGCTCCGCCCCACCAGCGGCGTCAGCATCTCAAACGAGGTGCTGGCCGTGCGGGGGATCGCGAGGCAGGGACCGATGGACAGATAGACCAGCACAGCGAACACCTGTGCGAAGCGGGGATGGACCCGCCCGGCCAGCGCAGGCAGACCGCCCGCCCGGGCCACTGCTGCCACGCCCGCGATGGGCAGACCGATGGCGCTGACGGCAAAGCCTACAAAAGCGAGCCAGAGCGCCGTCCCGGCCTGTGCGCCGAGGAAGGGCGGGAAGATGAGGTTGCCTGCCCCGAAGAACATCGAGAACAGGGTGAACCCCACCAGAAGGAGCTTTTTGCCCCGGAGGGCCTGAGCGGAATCGTGCATGGTCATCTCTCCCAGCTGTGCGCGGAGGCACGTAGAATAAGGATTACTTTATTCCAGTGTAGTGTTTTATGACCTTCATGTCAAGAGAAGAAAAGATGAAGGATTGTATTCTCATACATGATGTGATATTCTGAAAGCGAGAAAACGAACAGGAGCAAAGAAATACATGGATAAAACAAAAAAACGCCGCATTCAAATCTTGGCGGCGTCGGTGTTCTGGCTGGGCGTCTGGCAGACGGCGGCTGCGGCCATCGGGCAGGAAGTCTTTCTTGTCTCGCCGGTGCAGGCCATCGGTACGCTGGTGGAGCTGCTGCCGCAGGCCGAGTTCTGGCAGCGCATCGGTTTCAGCGCCGGGCGCATCCTGCTGGGCTTCGGGCTGGGTGTTCTGTCCAGCGCGGTGCTGGCGGTAGCCGCCGAAAAGTGGGAGTGGGTGGACGCCCTTCTCGCCCCCGTGATGCAGCTGGTCAAGGCCACTCCGGTGGCCAGCTTCATCATTCTGGCGCTGGTGTGGGTCAGCGGCTCGTCGCTGTCCGTCCTGATCAGCTTTTTGATGGTGCTGCCCGTCCTCTACAGCGCAGTGCGCACCGGCATCGGGAGTGCGGACCGCCAGCTTCTCGAAATGGCGCAGGTGTTCCGTCTGCCTCTGGGGCGGCGTCTGCGGGCGGTCTGGCTCCCGGCGGTGCTGCCCGCGTTCCAGCAGGGATGCAGCGTGGCGCTGGGCATCTGCTGGAAGAGCGGTGTAGCAGCAGAGGTCATCGGCCTGCCGGACGGCAGCATCGGCGACGCCCTTTACCGGGCAAAAATTACCCTTTCCACCGGAGAGCTGTTTGCCTGGACCTTCGTCATCATCCTGCTGAGCGCCGTATTCGAAAAGCTGTTCCTCGCTCTGCTGGATAAAGCAGTGGCGGCTGTTCTGGGCGAAGAGGGGGCTGAAAAATGAGTGGAACCAACAACAAACTGGAAATAAAGAATCTGTCTAAACGATTCGGAGAGAAGATCCTCTTCGAGAACCTCTCGCTTACTGTGGACGGCCCGGCGGTGCTCTGGGCGCCAAGCGGCTGGGGCAAGACGACCCTGCTCCGCATCCTGATGGGGCTGGAAGCGCCCACCTCCGGCAGCGTGGAGGGCGTGGGCCGGGTCGGCGCGGTCTTTCAGGAAGACAGGCTCTGCCCCCAGCTGACCGCCGAAGAGAATGTGGCGCTGGTGCTGACCGCAGAACAGTACAAGGTCAAAACACAATACAAAGAGCAGATACGAGATGACCTTATACGATTAGGACTGGATGACGAGGCCCTTGCCCTGCCTGCCCGGAAGCTCTCCGGCGGACAGAAGCGCCGCACTGCCTTGCTGCGCGCTCTCTGGGCCGAGAGCGACACGCTTCTGTTGGATGAGCCCTTCACCGGCATGGACCCCGCCGCCATGAAAAAAGCCGCAGCCATGCTCAAGGCACGCTGCGGCGCAAAGCCCACCCTGCTGGCGACCCATGATCAAGAAGCCATCCGGGAGCTGGGGTGGAACGTGATCGAACTGGGCTGAAACGAAAGGAGCCTGACCATGGAGAAAAAGACGAGCTGCCTGCTCTGCGTTCTTACCGCGCTGCTTCTCACTGTGCTCTATCTCTGGGCGGCCCTCCGCCCGGGCGTCTGGCTGCGGGATGCCTTTTTGTATCGTCAGGCCGACGGCAGCTTTTCGGGCAGGGATGCGTATGCCGCCTACACCATGCGGGTTGCTCAGACGGAAAACGGTGCGGAGGTGGATTTCACGATGGACGGAGAGACGCGGAGCTATCGGCTCGAATCGAAAGCCGAGGGCATGAGCGACCCGGGCGTGAAAATTGAGCAGAACGGAGTGGTCATTTTTACCGGGACCGCGCTGGGCGACCCCGGCGACGCCATCCTGTGGCGGGAAGACGATGGGGACCTGGCCGACGAGGTGAATGTCATCGTCAACGGCGAATACCAGAGATCCGACCTCTGGCCCAGCTGTAACTGGCTCTATAATGTGGCCGTCGGCGGGCGGCGGGAGACCCGGGGCAGCATGGCGTTCCTGCTGCCGATCGGGGCGCTGGCGGTGCTCCTTGTGCTGGATGTCCGGTTCCCGCTGCTGTTCTGGAACCTCCGCCACGGGCTGGAAGTGTACGGCGGTGAGCCCACCGACTGGTATTACGCGATGCAGAGGGGGAGCCGTATTGCCAGCATCATCGGTGTTTTTGTGCTGGCGGCGATGAGCTTTGCTGTTCACTGAGGCTCACAGCAGCTCGGCAAGGATGCTGTTCTGTACGATGAGCCCGGCGGGCGTGAGGGCGAGGGTGTGGCCGTCAAAGTTGGCGTAGCCGCTCTTCACGCAGTTTTGCACAAAGGCCAGCTGTGCGGTGGAAAACTCCCTGCCATAGCGTTTTTTGTATTCGTCGAGGCTCAGACCTTTGCGCAGACGCAGCTGCAGGATGAGATAATCCTCCGCACCGCAGCCGCCGTCCATGACGGGCGCGGCCTCGTCCCGCAGAAAGGCTTCGGTGTCGGCGGGGTAGTAGAACCGTTTGCCGCCCATGCAGGAGTGGGCGGCGGGGCCGATGCCCAGATAGTCGCCGCAGTCCCAGTAGATGAGATTATGCTTTCCTTCATAGCCCGGGCGGGCGAAGTTGGAGATCTCATATTGCCGGTAGCCATGATGTTCCAGCTGCTCGACGGCGTAGAGGTAAAAATCTGCCGCCTCGTCGGAGGTGGGCAGACCCTCGGGCGGCGTCCGGCCAAAGGCGGAGTCGGGCTCGATCTTCAAGAGGTAGGCAGAAATGTGGGCCGCGCCGCCATCCTCGATCAGATCCAGCGTCTCGTCGAACTCGGCCTGCGTATAATGGGGCAGGGCCAGCATGATGTCGCCGCTGATGTTCTCGAACCCGGCACGGCGTGCGGCGGCGAAAGCGGCCCGCGCCTGCTTTGCCGTGTGGGGGCGGCCCAGCGTCTTGAGCTGACTGTCCCGGGCCGACTGGACGCCGAAGGAAATGCGGTTGACGCCCGCCTCCCGGAATGCCCGGAGAGAGTCTTCGGTCACGGTCTCAGGGTTGGCTTCCAGCGTGATCTCGGCCCCGGGCAGGGGCTGTGCGGCGGCGATGAGCCGGGCGGCGTCTGCCGGATCCAGCAGGCTGGGCGTTCCGCCGCCGAAATAAAGGGTGTCCGGCCGCAGGGGCGCGTCCGGCGCAAACCGGGAGAGTTCCCGAAGCAAAGCGTCCACATAGGCCCGGGGGACGCCGCGCTGGCCGGGGGCAGAGTAAAAATCACAGTACCGGCATTTGGAAAAACAGTAAGGAATATGCAGATAAAGTCCGAGGGACATCAAATATCACAGCCTTTTTCATGAATCGTTCATTTCTATGCAGTATACTATATTTCGTAGACCGGGGCAAGGCCGAGACCGATGCCCTGATTTTGAATGGAGGATTCCTTATGGATTACAACAACTATGACCGCGGCTATGCGGAGCCTTCGATGAGCGCATCGGACTATATGACCCGCACCTACCGCTGGATGGCCGGCGGCCTGCTCGTCACCTTCGCAATGGCCTATATCACGGCGACCACGCCGCTCATTTATCTGGTCGATTCGCTTTACTTCCTGCTTACTATCGGTGAGCTGGCACTGGTGTTCATGCTCAGCGCCCGGGTGCAGAAGATGTCCATCGACGGAGCAAGAGCCGCGTTCTTCGGATACGCCATCCTGAACGGCATGGTCCTGAGTTACTACTTCCTGATGTTCTCGGTAGGTACGCTGGTCATGGCTTTCCTCGCCACGGCGGTCTACTTCGGACTGATGGCTGTGTACGGAACCACCACCCATAAAGACCTCACCGGCTGGGGTCCCCGCCTCATGATGGCTCTGGTGGCCATGATCGTCACCAGCCTCGTGGGTGCGCTCTTCGGCTTTGGCTTCGGTGCCTCGGTGCTCTACTGCGGCATCGGTCTGGTGGTGTTCATGCTGCTCACCGCCTACGATACCCAGAAGCTCCGCCAGATCTACGCCTACTATGCAGGCGACGCCGAGCTGGCCGAGAAGGCTTCCATCTACGGCGCACTGACCCTGTATCTGGATTTCATCAACATCTTCCTGTACGTCGTCCGCCTGCTGGGCATGAACAGCCGCAGCCGCAACAACTAAATAGGACTTTGGGCCCCTGTCCGGAACGCCGGATGGGGGTCTTTTGCACTGTGATTGACTTGATGAAACGGAGATGCTATAATCAAATAAAAAGAAAGAAGGCCGGTAGAGCGTGGAATTGACGATTGAAAACCTGCGCACACTATCCTGCAGTGGGCAGATATTCCTGACAGCACACTCGCAGGCCCGGCTTTATGAACGCGGCATCCGTTTGGCTGATATTCGGCAGGCTATCCAGAGCGGAAAAATCATCGAATATCGCCCGGACGACTACCGGTGTCCATCCTGTCTGGTACTTGGCGTCAATCTGGCGGGCCGCTGGCTCCATGTGGTGTGCGGCATCCATGAGGATGCGCTGTGGATATTGACCGCCTATTGGCCTGACCTGGACCACTGGAATGCCTCTTATACAGAACGAAAGAAGAAAGGGGAATAAGACATGACCTGCTTTTTCTGCAAGGGCGAAATGAAGCCTGATACTACCATTCATACCGTACAGCTCAAAAACTGTGTCGTTGTCATCAAAAATGTCCCCTGTATAAAGTGTGAGCAGTGCGGAGAAGTTGTTCTGTCAGCGGATACAATAGAAAAGATAGAGCATATTTTGCAGACTGTGGAAAAGGCGGTGGCGGAAATCACGGTGGTGAATTTCCCGGACTGCGCTGCATAAAAAGAACAATGCAACAGGTAAGGCCCCGGTCATCCGGGGCCTTTTTGCGTCTTTATGAATAAACCCCGCTCCATCGCTCCAAACTACCACCAAAGAAACGATTCCGTACACAAAATGGATTGGAGTAACGAACGATGGAGCAATTCAGAAAGTTTTTGCGGGACAAAGCCTTTGCGCTGGTGCTCACCGCCTGCCTGCTGGCGGCGGCAGCGGCCGGGGTATGGGCTGTGCGCACCGTGCGCAATGAGCTGAAGAAGGATCTGGACGCGGTGCGCAGCCCGTCCAGCACCGCCCCCGGCATCGACGAGGGCATCCACACATCGCCCGGCGTCGCCGGAGAGGAGGAAGCCGAATGGCAGCAGCAGAACGCACCCGCAGCAAACAGTGTGGCCAATGTGCCAAAAGCCGACAGCTCGTCCGGTGGGGCTGCGTCCTCTTCTGGTGCGCGGTCTGGGTCTGGTTCGGTGCGCGAACCCTCCGCGCTGCAAACCGAGTCCTTGCCTGCCAGCAGTTCGGCTGCGCCTGCCTCCACGCAGCCTGTCTCGGGGCGCGTCTTAAACAGCTACAGCGGCGATGAGCTGGTCTACAGCAAGACGCTGGGCGACTGGCGCACCCACAACGGTGTGGACTACGCCGCCAGCAGGGGCGCGGAAGTGACCGCCCCGGCGGCAGGCAAGGTGGTGGAGACCGGCACGGACGACAAGTGGGGGCCTGTGGTCGCCATTGAAGACGCTTCCGGCAGGGTCTGGCGGGTCTGCGGCACGACGGACGCCAAGGTGAAGAAGGGCGACACCGTCTCGGCCGGGCAGACCATCGGCAAGGTGGGCAGCGTGAGCTGTGAGTGTGCCGAGGAGAGCCACATCCACTTGGAGGTCATGGAGGGCGAAAAGTATCTCGACCCCATCAAGGCCATGAAATAAGCAAAATTTTCCGGGCAGGTGCAGCAGAACGCTGTACCTGCTTTTTTCACATTGCTTTTGGCGGTCGATTCTGGTATGATAAACTAGAATAAGTGTGAAGACAGAAGAAAAAGCGGAGGAAACGAAACATGAAGGTCTTAGTGGTAGGCGGCGGTGCTGCCGGCCTGATGGCGGCGGGCGCGGCCCTGCGGCAGGGGCATGAGGTGACGGTGCTGGAACATATGGAAAAACCGGCTCAGAAAATTCTCGTCACCGGCAAGGGCCGCTGCAATGTGACCAACGACTGCACCGCAGAGGAATTTCTGCACCATGTGCGGACGAACCCCCGCTTTCTGTTCTCGTCGCTGGGGGCTTTCCCACCGGCCAGGACGATGGAGCTGTTCGAGTCTCTCGGTGTGGAGCTGAAGGTGGAGCGCGGACGCCGGGTGTTCCCGGTGTCCGATAAGGCCGAAGAGATCCGGCAGGCTCTTCTGCGGTACGCAGACGGAGCGGACATCGTCCACGACGGGGCAAAAAAGCTGCTGCTGGAGCCGCTGGCCCAGCCGGAAGAAGCGCCTGCTGCGCCGGAAGATCCGCGCCGCCCGAAAAAGAAAAAGCCCGGCCCGGCCTATCGCTGCGTGGGTGTGCGGGGAACTTCGGGCCGGGAGTACAAGGCGGACGCCGTTCTGGTGGCAACAGGCGGTCTGAGCTACCCCACCACCGGCTCCACCGGCGACGGCTACAAGCTGGCCCGGCAGGCGGGCCACACCCTCGTGGAGCCTGTCCCCAGCCTCGTCAGCCTCGTGAGCCATGACGCCGACTGCAAGAAGATGATGGGCCTCGCCCTCAAGAACGTGACCCTCACCCTCCACGAGGACGGCAAAGCCATCTTCGAGGAGCAGGGCGAGATGCTGTTCACCCACTTCGGCATCAGCGGGCCGCTGACCCTCAGCGCGTCGAGCCATCTGGGCGACATGAAAAAGCACAAGTACGAAGCTTTTATTGATTTGAAGCCTGCCCTCAGCGAGGAACAGCTTTATGACCGCATCACCCGGGACTTTGCCCTTCTGGCGAACCACGCGGCGCAGGGCGCACTGGTGAAGCTGCTGCCGTCCAGTATGCAGCCGGTCATGGTGGCCCGCTGGGGCATCGACCCGGCCACCAGGGCAAACCAGATCACCCGGGAGCAGAAGCGGGAACTGGTACAGCTGATGAAGCACTGGCGGGTGTCCATCGACGCCCGGGGCGACCTGGCCCACGCAGTCATCACGTCGGGCGGCGTGTCGGTGCGGGAGGTGGACCCCAAGACCATGCAGAGCAAAAAGGCCCTCGGCCTCTACTTTGCAGGCGAGGTGCTGGATGTGGACGCCTATACCGGCGGCTATAACCTGCAGATCGCATTCTGCACGGCACAGAGTTTTGCGAATCATCTGGAATGACCGCTATAGAAGGAGATATAAAAATGATTTCTGTTGCAATCGACGGGCCTGCGGGCGCAGGCAAATCTACGCTGGCGCGGCGTCTGGCTGCGGACTTCGGCTACATTTATGTGGACACCGGTGCGATGTTCCGCACCATCGGCCTTTATGCCCTCCGCGCAGGCAAGGACCCGAAGGACAACGAGGCGGTCAATGCCCTGCTGCCCAATATCACCCTCGAGTTTGCTTTTATCGAGGGCGAACAGCATATCTATCTGAATGGCGAGGACGTCAGCACGGCCATCCGCACCGAAGAGGTGGGAATGGCGGCTTCTGCCGTGGGTGCAAATCCGGCGGTGCGCGCCTTCCTGCTGGAGATGCAGCGGGACATGGCCAGGACGCAGAACATCCTGATGGATGGCCGCGACATCGGCACCGTGGTGCTGCCCAATGCGACTGTGAAGATCTTCCTCACCGCCAGCCCGGAGGCCCGCGCCACCCGCCGCTGGAAGGAGTACCAGCAGAAGGGCATCGACACCCCCTACGAAGATGTGCTGGCCGACGTCAAGCAGCGCGACTATCAGGACACCCACCGCGCCGCAGCCCCCCTCAAGCAGGCAGACGACGCCGTGCTGCTGGACACTTCGGAGCTGAATTTCGAGCAGAGCTTTGAGGCCATGAAGAAAATGATCACGGAGAAGGTCGGATGATACTATATTATATTCTGGTCCCGCTGGCATGGCTGGTGTTCCACATCGGCTTCCGCGTCCGGTGTGAGGGCAGGGAGAACCTGAAAAAAATCGGCACGAAGGGCTGCATCATTGCCCCCAACCACATTTCCGCCATCGACCCGGTGTTCGTCGTCATCACCCGGTTCTGGGGCCAGCGGATGACAGTGTTTGCCAAGAAAGAGCTGTTCGAGATAAACCCATTCCTGTCGTGGTTCTTCCGGTGCGCCGGTGCAGTCTGCGTCCGCGGCACGAAAGAAGAGGTCGGCGTCATCGACGACACCGTGAAAAAGTGTCAGGAGGGCGGCACACTGCTGCTCTTCCCGGAGGGTACGCGGGAGCAGGAGAATAAGTTCCTTCCCCTCAAGAGCGGACTCTTCGTCATCGCGGCGGCAGCAAATGTGGACGTCGTGCCTTGCCGCATCTACTACGACACCCCCGATGGGAAGATGAAGCTGTTCTGCAAGGTGCGTGTCATCTTCGGCGAGCCCATGCCCGCTGCACAGTTTGCGATGGAAGGCCGCCGTGACATCAAGAAGCTGCGGGAGAATAAACAGGCCGTTCTGGATGCGTGGAGCGAATTGTAAGGCGGCTTGCCCTCTCCGTCATCGCAAGCGATGCCACCTTTCCCAGAGGGAGAGGCTTCGCTTTCCCGCTGCGCTTTAAGGCTCTCCCTTTGGGAGAGCTGTCGAGCAAAGCGAGACTGAGAGGGCAAGGACGCTAGAATAGGAAGGACAAGCAATGGAAATCAGACTTGCAAAGACTGCGGGTTTCTGCTTCGGCGTGGACCGCGCGGTCAAGCTGACCTACGGTCTGCTGGATGAGGGCCGCAAGGTGGCCACCCTCGGCCCCCTCATCCACAACCCCCAGACCGTGGAAGACCTCGAGCGCCGGGGCGCACTGGTAGCAGACACCCCCGCTGATGTCCCTGCAGGTTACGAGGTGGTCATCCGCAGCCACGGCGTCCCACGCAGCATTTACGATGAGCTGGACGCCCGGGGCTGTACCTATCACGACGCCACCTGCCCTTTCGTGAAGAAGATACAGAAAGTCGCTTCCGAGGCCGAAGCCGCCGGTGCGACACTCGTGGTGGCCGGTGACGTGTCCCATCCGGAGGTGCAGGGCATCGTCGGACATACCCGGGGAGAGGTATTCATTTTCAGCGATCTGGCCCAGTTGAAGGCGTGGAAAGGGCCTTCTGACCCCCAAAAGCCCATTTTTGCAGTTGCACAGACCACATTTCAGGTAACAAAATGGCAAGAAAGTTCGGAGTTTCTCAAAAAAGCCTATACAAACGCCCGAATTTTTGATACAATATGTAATGCGACGTGGGCGAGGCAACAGGAAGCGGAAGACCTCAGCCAACAATGCGACATCATTGTTGTCATTGGCGGTCATCATTCTTCCAATACCCAAAAGCTGGTACAGGTCGCCGCAAAGCATACGCGAGCCGTAACGGTCGAGACAGCGAGCGAACTTCGGCCGGAATGGTTTGCAGATGTAAAGACGGCGGGCGTCACAGCCGGGGCTTCAACGCCATCGTCTATTATTGAGGAGGTACTTAACAGTATGAGCGCAGAAATCAATGACAGCATGAGCTTTGAGGAGATGCTGAACGCATCCGAGGAAAAGCGTGTTCATGCAGGCAGTATTGTGAAAGGAATCGTGACCAGCATCTCTGCCAACGAGATCCAGGTGGATATCGGAGCTAAGCAGACCGGCTTTGTCAAGCTGAGCGAGCTGACCGATGATTCCTCCGCCAAGGTCGAGGACCTGGTGAAAGTTGGCGATGAGCTGGACCTCATCGTCGAGAAGGTTATGGATCAGGATGGCGTCATCCAGCTCTCCCGCAAGAAGCTCGCATCTCGCAAGGGCATGGAAGAGATCGCCAAGGCAGCTGAGTCCGGCGAGGTCGTCGAGGGCGACGTCACCGAGTTCAACAAGGGCGGCGTTGTCGTCAACGTCAAGGGCGTCAAGGTGTTCGTCCCCCGTTCTCAGGCCACTATGCGCCGCGACGAGGACTACACTGCTCTGGTCGGCCAGCACGTTCAGCTGGTCGTCACCGAGTGCTCCGGCCGCAAGATCGTCGGCAGCATCAACAAGGTCACCGCTGAGCAGAACAAGGCTAAGCGTGAGGAGTTCTGGGCAAACGTCGAGGTCGGCAAGACCTACACCGGCGTCGTCAAGAGCCTGACCTCTTACGGTGCATTCGTTGACATCGGCGGTGTGGACGGCCTGTGCCACATCAGCGAGCTGAGCTGGAACCGCATCAAGCATCCCTCTGAGGTCGTCTCCGTTGGCGACACCATCGAGGTGTATGTGAAGGACATCGACACCGAGAACCACAAGGTCTCTCTGGGCTACAAGAAGGCTGAGGACAACCCCTGGGAGCAGCTGAAGAACAACTACCCCATCGGCAGCACCTTCCATGCTCCGGTCGTGTCCCTGACCAAGTTCGGTGCATTCGTCCGCATCCTGCCGGGTGTTGACGGTCTGGTCCACATCAGCGAGATCAGCAATGACCGCGTTGAGAAGGTCTCCGACGCACTGAAGGTCGGCGATATGGTCGATGTGAAGCTGCTGGATGTTGACTTCGACAAGAAGCGCATCAGCCTGTCCATGAAGGCTCTGCTGAACGACGACGCTGAGTAATCAGCCTGCAGCATAGTCTCATCAGACACAATGCGAACTACAGCCCCGTTGCCGGGAAAACGGCGGCGGGGCTGTTTTTGTACAATTATGAAAAACTGGTTTATAAAGCACCGCGAGGTGCTGGCTTATCTCGTTTTCGGTGTGCTGACCACATTGCTGAACATCGTACTGTATGCGCTGTTCAGCCGCCTGTTCGGCTACGAAGCCGCCAACAGCTGGGGCAATGTGCTGGACAATGTCATCTGCATCCTGTTCGCCTACGTCACCAACCGGGCGTTCGTCTTCGCCAGCCGGACGCAGGGCAGAGAAGCACTGAAAGAATTTGGTGCATTCGTCACCTGCCGTCTGGGTACACTGGTATTGGATGCCGCCATCATGATGATCTTCGGCAACCTGCTGGCCGCCCAGGGGGCGGCTCTGGTGGAGAGCTTTATGAACGGTGCGCTGAGCCTGCTGGCTGGCTGGTTTGGCCCGGATACGGTGCTGCACATGGCCACCGGCGGCGCAGCGCCCGCTCCCTCCATCTCCGACGGCTCTGCCGCCATCGCCATCATCGGCGGTGCCGACGGCCCGACGGCCATCTTTGTCACCAGCTTCTACGACGCCCAGGCTCTGTGGGGCATGGCGGTGAAGGTGTTCTCCAACGTGGTGGTGGTGGTGCTGAATTATGTGTTCAGCAAGCTCATCGTTTTTAAGCGTAAGTGAGATATTTTTCTGCTGGCGGCAGAAAAATATCTGATATAATTTCAGGAGGTACGGTATTATGAAACGTGGTCTGAAAGGTTTTGCATTTCTGGTCTCCGGCCTTGTGCTGGGCATCATCGGCGCAACGGTGTCTGCAACGGCCATTGCCCTGAGCGCTGTCGGCATGGCGAAGGTACGCCGTGCCACCAAGAACTAAGAAGCTGTTTTCAAAACAACTTCGATTCAGGAGGAAAAAAGCATGAATCGTGAAGAGATCCTGTCCCACGTCGATCACACCCTGCTCAAGCCTGAGGCTACCTGGCCCCAGATCCAGACCCTGTGCGACGAGGCCATCGCCAACCACACGGCTTCCGTCTGCATCAACACCTGTTATGTGAAGCAGGCCGTCGAGTACATGGCGGGCCGCATCCCGGTCTGCTGTGTGGTCGGTTTCCCTCTGGGCGCAATGGACACCGCTTCCAAGGCCTTCGAGGCCAAGACTGCCATCGAGAACGGCGCTGCCGAGGTGGATATGGTCATCAACATCGGCCGCCTGAAGAACGGCGAGTACGACGCCGTCCGCGAGGACATCCGCGCCGTCAAGCAGGCTGTGGGCGATAAGGTCCTGAAGGTCATCATCGAGACCTGCCTGCTGACCGACGACGAGAAGCGCAAGATGTGCGACATCGTCTGCGAGGCAGGCGCTGACTACATCAAGACCAGCACCGGCTTCTCCACCGCCGGCGCAAACTTCCACGATGTGGAGCTGATGGTCAAGGGCGTGGCTGGCCGCTGCAAGGTCAAGGCCGCCGGCGGCATCTCCACCGTCGAGGATATGGAAAAGTTCCTCGCCCTGGGTGCAGACCGTCTGGGCACCTCCCGCGCCGTCAAGATCCTGAACGGCGAGCAGGCAAAGGGTTATTGAGTCTTATCGATCTGCGCGAAATGTCAAAAAAGAGTGGGACTCTTCTTGACATTTCGACGAAGCAATGATAAGATATTACCCGGACAAACTGAATACCGACTTATCAAGAGCGGCTGAGGGGACAGGCCCTGTGAAGCCCGACAACCTGTGTGTGAGCATAAGGTGCCAAATCCTGCGGGAAACCGAAAGATAAGAGTGCAACGCTCAGAGCTTCGGTTCTGAGCGTTTTTCATTGCATAAACTTGATGAACGAGTAGGAAGCTGTCAATATTGATACACACACCCCAACGCCAAGGAGGTACAAAAATGGCAAAGCACCGTCTGTTTACTTCTGAGTCCGTCACCGAGGGCCATCCCGATAAGATCTGCGACCAGATCTCTGACGCCATCCTCGACGAGATCCTGACCCACGACCCCGATGCCCGCGTGGCCTGCGAGACCTGCGCATCCACCGGCCTCGTCCACATCATGGGCGAGATCACCACCAACTGCTACGTCGATTTCCAGAAGATCGTCCGCGAGGTCGTGGCTGACATCGGCTATACCCGCGCAAAGTTCGGATTCGACGCCGACACCTGTGCCGTCATCTCCAACATCGACGGCCAGAGCCCCGACATCGCCCTCGGCACCAACGATGAGGTCGGCGGTGCCGGCGATCAGGGCATGATGTTCGGTTATGCCTGCGACGAGACCCCCGAGCTGATGCCCATGCCCATCAGCCTGGCCCACAAGCTGGCCAAGAAGCTGACCGAAGTCCGCAAGAGCGGCGAGCTGGACTATCTGCGTCCGGACGGCAAGAGCCAGGTCACTGTCGAGTACGTGGACGGCAAGCCCGTCCGCGTGGACGCTGTGGTCATTTCCAGCCAGCACAGCGATGCCGTCAGCATGGAGCAGCTGCGCGCCGACGTGATGGAGAAGGTCATCAAGGCCACCATCCCCGCCGAGCTGCTGGACGAGAACACCAAGTATTATATCAACCCCACCGGCCGCTTCGTCGTGGGCGGCCCTCAGGGCGACACCGGCCTGACCGGCCGTAAGATCATCGTCGATACCTACGGCGGCTACGCACGCCACGGCGGCGGTGCTTTCTCCGGCAAGGACCCCAGCAAGGTGGACCGCAGCGCCGCTTATGCGACCCGCTGGGTGGCCAAGAACATCGTGGCCGCTGGTCTGGCCAAGCAGTGCGAGGTGCAGGTGGCTTACGCCATCGGCGTGGCAAAGCCCGTCTCCATCATGGTGGACACCTTCGGCACCGGCGTCGTGGCCGACGAGAAGATCGAGCAGGCTGTGGAGAAGGTCTTCGACCTGACCCCCGCCGCCATCATCCGCGACCTCGACCTGCGCAAGCCCATCTACCGCAAGCTGGCTGCTTATGGCCACATGGGCCGCGAGGACCTGGGCGTGAAGTGGGAGAACACCGACCGCGTCGAAGAGCTGAAGGCTGCTGTCGCTGCCCTGTAAGAGCAAAAACTTAAAAGAATGACTTTTGAGCCGGAGAACGTATGGTTTTTGTAAAAAACACATAGTCTCCGGCTCTTTTTCGACAAAGAGATGTGCAAGGCGCAGAAAATGCAGGTTGGATGCAAGTTTCTAGTGTCGAAACGCCGAAAATGTGATAGAATAAATAACGGATATGCACTTCAACGTCTGATTTTATCAACTGATAAAAGAAACTTTAAGGAGCTATAATTATGTCTGTCATTACCCCTAAGGATTGCTTCCACCAGCCTCAGGTCGCCGACCTGCGCCTCATCGCCTGCCCGGGCGCCGAGGAGCTGACCAACCTCATCGACAAGCATCTGGTGCGCTGGGCCAGCGAGGCCGGCTACCAGACCAATAGCTTTATCATCGAGAGCGCCTGCCCCCGCTTCCAGAGCGGCGACGCCAAGGGTCTGGTCAAGGAGTCGGTGCGCGGCGACGATATTTTCATCGTTGTTGACCCCGGCAACTACAGCGTGACCTACAAGCTGTTCAACTATGAGAACCACCTGTCTCCGGATGACCACTTCGCCAATCTGAAGCGCCTCATCCAGGCCGTGGCCGGCAAGGCACACCGTGTGTCTGTCATCATGCCCAGCCTGTACGGCGGCCGTCAGCACCGCCGCGTGTCCCGCGAGAGCCTGGACTGCGCTGTGGCTCTGCAGGAGCTGCAGGCCATGGGCGTCAAGAACATCATCACCTTTGATGCTCACGACCCCCGCCTGATGAACGCTGTGCCTCTGATGAGCTTCGACAATGCGATGCCCACCTATCAGGTGCTGAAGAACCTGCTCAAGAAGAACCCCGAGATCAGCTTCGACAAGGACAAGTTCATCGTGGTCAGCCCCGACGAGGGCGCTATGAGCCGCAACATGTACTTCTCCAGCGTGCTGGGCTGCAACCTGGGTATGTTCTACAAGCGCCGCGATTACACCCGCGTGGTCAATGGCCGCAACCCCATCGTCGCTCACGAGTACCTGGGCGATTCCGTTGAGGGCAAGACCGTCTTCGTCGCTGACGACATCATCGCTTCCGGCGAGAGCATGCTGGAAGTTGCCACCAACCTGAAAGAGCGCGGCGCAAAGCGCATCATCGCCAACGCCACCTTCCCGCTCTTCACCAGCGGCCTCGAGAAGTTCGACAAGGCTGTGGCCGACGGCATTCTGGACTACGTTACCGGCACCAACCTGACCTACCGTATGCCTGAGCTGCTGACCCGTGACTGGTACGTCGATGTTGACGTCTCCAAGTACGCTGCATACTTCGTCGTGGCTCTGAACCATGACATGTCCGTTTCCAGCATCATCGACCCCATCAAGAAGATCGAGGCTCTGCTGGCAAGCCGGAAATAATGACAGACAGTTCCTGATATTCATCCAATCGAAAAACACCCGCAATGCTGATGCACTGCGGGTGTTTTTGCATGATTAAGGAACAACCTCTTCGTCACGCCTGCGGCGTGACACTGCCCGGGTTGCGGCACCCAGCATCCGCAGCACTTCGTTTGCGTCTTGCTGGCCGCGGCCCCAACAGCGACTCCCTGTTTCCGCCACTGGCGGCGGTCGTCGTTGTTGCTCCTATCGAGGAGAGGCCTTGGCATTTCGTAAAGCCTAATCTCTTCGCCAGAGGCTCCCCTCGGTAGGGGAGCTGTCTGCGGAGCAGACTGAGAGGTTTATTCTAATGCTTTCAGCGCCTCGACCACACGCTGATATTCCTTCTCTACCGGAGGGAACAGCTCGTCGGCACCGTCAAGGCTGCCGCCGCGGAGAGCTTCCGTCAGAGCACTGGATGGGACGTACAGTGCATCGAAGCCAAGGTTCTGGCAGACGCCCTTCAGGGTGTGAGCGGCACGGAATGCTGTCGGGGCATCCTTCTCTTCCAGCGCCTTTTTCAGGTTCGGGAAGCTGTCGTCCTGTAGAAATTTCAGAGCGAAGCGGCGGACGAAGTCCGCGCTGGGCAGACGCTCCATCACGCCCTTATAATCGCCGCCAATGGCTGCATATACTTGTTCCAACGTCATTTTTATACCTCACCCAAGAACAGTTTCGTCAAAGAGAATTCCTTTTTTCGGGGGAGGGGGGGCATCGGCCTCAGCCTCCTCCGCGAGCCGGCTTTCTACGTCGCGCAGGCATTCCAGCAGCAGCGGATTGAAAGCACCGTGCTTTCCTGCGGTCAGCGCAGCGACCGCTTCCTCCTGCGAGAGGGCCTCGCGCTTGTCCCGCTTGCCGGTCAGACCATCATAGGCATCCGCCAGCGCTACCACCTGTGCTGCGATGGGGATGTCATCGCCCTTCCGGCCATCGGGATAGCCGCTGCCGTCCCAGCGCTCATGGTGCCAGCGGCAGATTTGGATCGCAAATTTCACCAGCGGCTCGTCCTGATACTGGGACAGATTTTCCAGCATCTGCGCACCCAGAATGGGGTGGGTGTGGAGGATGGCGGTCTGTTCCGGCGTCAGGTCGTGGGCGTTGAGGATGCGGTCGTCGATAGCAACTTTGCCGATGTCGTGGAGGGCAGAGGCCGTCGTGATGAGGTAGCGGTCCATTCCGCTCAGGCCGTAGATGTCGGTCTTCTGGCACAGACGCTCCAGCAGGATGCTGGTGATGCGCTGCACCCGGGAGATGTGGTGGATGCTCTCGCTGTTGTGGATCTCCGTGACCTGGCTGAGGATGCCGATCATGATCTGGTCGTTCTTCTCCCGGTCATAGAACTGCTGGGACACCAGCGCACTGAGACGGCGCTGACGGGCGTAGAGCCGGGCGACATTGGAGACGCGGCGGTGGACGATGCGGGCATCGAAGGGACGGCTGATGTAGTCCGAAGCACCCAGCTCGTAGGCGCGGCGGACGGTCTGGGAGGAATCCTCGCTGGAGATCATCACGACGGGGATGTCCTCGAGCCAGCCCTGGGCGGACATCCGGGAGAGGACATCGAAGCCGTCCATGTCGGGCATCACGATGTCCAGCAGCACGATGGAAATATCCGAGCCCCAGGCGTTCAGAAGCTCGAGGCACTTGGGGCCGTTGGGGGCTTCCAGGATCTCGAAATCGTCGCAGAGGATCTCCGAGAGGATGTCACGGTTCATGGGGGAGTCGTCCACGATGAGCACCATCGGACGGTGGTCATTTTCAGAGCAGACGGCATCGGGGGCGATGTCCGCGGTGACGACAGTGTTCTTGCGGCGCTTTGCAAAGTACATCCGCTTGTCGGCGATGGGCAGGGCATCGCTGATGGGGATGCCGGCGGCCATCACGCCGCCGATGCTGGCCGAGACGTGCATCTTCTCGAACTCGGGCAGATGGGCCGCGAAGAGGCGCTTGTTGATGTCCTTGAGCTTGCGCACGAAAGCCTCAGCCGAGATGTCGGGCAGGATGAGCAGCAGCTCGTCGCCGCCGTACCGCACCAGCATATCGGTGGAGCGGATGCAGCGGTGGATGATGGAGACGATGAGCCGGAGCGCTGCGTCGCCGGCTGAGTGGCCGTAGGTGTCGTTGCAGAGCTTGAAGTCGTCGAGGTCGATCATGGCGACGCCGGCGTTGAGGTACTTGTGCTTTAATTCCTCTTCATAGAAACGGCGGTTGTAGGCACCGGTGAGGGCGTCCCGGTAGATGAGCTCGTTGGAGTGGAGGGAGCTGCGGGCGCTGGTGTCCAGCGGCAGGATCATCTCCATCACATAGGGCTTGCCGTCCACCTCGACATAGCGGGCTGTGACCTGATAGAGGGAGCTGCCAAGCGTTTCCAGCTTGGAGCACTGGCATTTGCCTGCCATTGCCTCGCGCCCCACGCAGCTGGTGCAGGGATGGACATTCTTCCAGGGCGGGTAGCAGGGTTCTTCCGCCAGCATCTTCGGGTCGAGAAGACGGACGGAAGCATATATCTTGCGCAGACAGGCCATCTCCTGTTCGGCCTGCTGGCGTGTCAGATTTTGCTCGGTAAGTTCGGACATGATGTCGCTCCTATTATAACAAGGTAACGAGGGATGGTGTGGAAGGAGGGCGAGAAACAGCAGTCCTTCTGCAGCGGATCATGATAATCACGTAATATACTACCACAATCATGGGAAATCCGTCAATGCATAGAGAAATATTTCCGAAATGGAATGACAGTCTGCCGGGATTCCCGGGAAAATAGAAATTTGAAGCAGACCGATAAAATTGTTGCATCCCGGCGCGAAACGGCTCGAAAAATTTGTAACCGATTTGATAAAAATACGCACAGACACAATAAATTTGGACGCTGGTTGCACAAATATGAAAAATTGTGCTGCTTAACAAAAAGATTTTGGGATACAACAGAATGTATTGTGGAACACTCACAAAATATGGCAAATAATCTTGTCTATTTGTTCTATTGCGAATGGTCGGACGGATGGTTATAATACAAACAGAAACCGCAAAACGTGTAACGAGTGCGCTTTGCGAGATGCTGTGATAAGCGTTAATGAAGGAGAACAAGATTATGAAAATGATTTCTCGTCGTGACTTCCTGAAAGCTTCCGCTGTTGTGGGTGCTACCGGCGTTCTGACTGCCTGCGGCGGTTCTTCCGCTTCTACTGCTGCTTCCTCTACTGCAGCTTCTACCGCTGCTTCTTCTACCGCAGCTGCTGCTTCCGGCTCTGCTAACGTCGGCGTCTGCATCTATCAGTTTGCTGATAACTTCATGACCCTGTACCGCACCGACCTGGAAGAGTACCTGAAGGACATGGGCTACGCCGTCACCATCGTCGATGGCAAGAACGACCAGAACACCCAGACCGAGCAGATCAACACCTTCCTGCAGCAGGGCGTGGACGTCCTGGTCATCAACCCCGTCCAGACCACTTCCGCTCAGACCATCGTTGATACCATCAAGCCCTCTGAGACTCCCATCGTCTTCATCAACCGTGAGCCCGACAAGAGCGTTCTGGACTCCTACGCAGACAAGTGCTGCTACGTTGGCGCTGACGCACGTCAGTCCGGTACTTATCAGGGCGAGCTGATCCTCGAGACCGAGACTCAGGGCGACATCAACGGCGACGGCAAGATCACCTACATCATGTGCAAGGGCGACCCCGAGAACATTGATGCTCAGTACCGCACCGAGTACTCCATCAAGGCTCTGACCGACGCCGGCAAGGAAGTTGAGTGCCTGTACGAGTACCTGGACAACTGGGATCAGACCACCGCACAGCAGGACGTCGCAAACGCTCTGGCACAGTACGGCGAGAAGATCGAAGTCGTCTTCTGCAACAACGACGCAATGGCACTGGGCGCTCTGCAGTCCCTGCAGCAGGCTGGCCGTACCGTCGGCAAGGACGTCTATCTGGTCGGTGTTGACGCACTGAGCGAGGCTGTCCAGAATGTCGTCGATGGCAACATGACCGGCACCGTTCTGAACGATGACGTGGGCCAGGCTACCGCCGCCGCAGCTGCTACCAAGCTGTACGTCGAGGGCAGCAAGGTCGAGCAGTACTACTGGGTCGACTACGTCAAGGTCACCAAGGAGAACGCTGCACAGTACATCAAGTAAGCAGCCAAAACCCTATCGTTGCAAGGTGCGCAGTGAACCAATAAGGCTTAATTAAAAGCTAAAAAAGCGCGTGCGTGCGAGAAAATATCTCCGCGCACGCGCCTTATTTTAAGAGCCCGCCGGCAAAAAACGCACTTTCCAAGACCCAAAGACAAGGAGGCTCTGAGGAATGTCAGAATACCGTCTGGTAATGAAAGGCGTGGTAAAGACCTTCCCCGGCGTGAAAGCGCTGGACCACGCGCAGTTGGAGCTCCGCCCCGGCAAAGTCATGGCCCTGATGGGCGAGAACGGTGCCGGTAAGTCCACCCTGATGAAATGTATGTTCGGCATTTACAAGATGGACGAGGGCGAGATCGAGTACGAAGGCGAAAAGGTCAACATCCCCACCCCGCTGGATGCACTGAACCGCGGCATCGCGATGGTGCATCAGGAGCTGCAGCCTATCCCGGCCCGTACTGTGGCCGAGAACATCTGGCTGGGCCGCTACCCCACCAAGAAGGCTGGCCCCATCACCATCGTGGACCACGCCAAGATGTATAAAGATACCGATGACCTGCTGAAAAAGCTCAAGCTGGACATCAACTCCCACGCAAAGCTGGGTACACTGAGCATCGCACAGATGCAGATGGTGGAAATTGCAAAGGCTGTTTCCGCAAACTGCAAGGTGCTGATCCTGGACGAGCCGACTTCCTCGCTGACTGCGAACGAAGTCGAGTCCCTGTTCCGCATCATGAACGAGCTGAAAGAGCAGGGCGTCGCTTTGGTCTACATCAGCCATAAGATGGACGAGATCAAGGTCATTGCCGACGAAGTCACCATCATGCGTGATGGTCATTATATCGGCAAGTGGGACGTCGCCAACATGACCAAAGAGCAGATCATCGCCAAGATGGTCGGCCGTGAGCTGTCCAACCTGTATCCCCCGCTGGAGAACCACCCCTCCGACGAGATCATGATGAAGGTGGAAGACTTCACCTCCATCCATCCGCGCTCTTTCCGCCACTGCAGCTTCGAGCTGAAGAAGGGCGAGATCTTGGGCGTGGCCGGCCTGGTGGGCGCACAGCGCACTGAGCTGATGGAAGGCATTTTCGGCCTGCGAGCTCACACCTCCGGTAAGGTGTGGATCAAGGGTCAGGAAGTCGCCATCAAGCAGCCCCGCGACGCCATCCAGCACAGCGTGGCTCTGCTGACCGAGGACCGCCGCGCCACCGGCATCATGGGTGTGCTGAGCGTGGCCGATAACATCTCCATCGCCTCTCTGGACGCCCTGCGCAAGGGTCCCATCATGCTGGACGACAAGAAGATCCTCGAGCTGGTGGCTACCAACAAAGAGAAGATGGCCATCAAGGTTCCCAGCCCCAAAACGGCGATCAAGAGCCTTTCCGGCGGCAACCAGCAGAAGGTGCTGATCGCCCGCTGGCTGGCCAACAACCCCGATGTCCTCATTCTGGACGAGCCCACCCGAGGCATCGACGTCGGCGCAAAATATGAGATCTACTGCATCATCGCCGACCTGGCCAAGCAGGGCAAGAGCATCATCATGATCTCCTCCGAAATGAGCGAGATCATCGGCATGTCCAACCGCGTCATGGTCATGTGCGATGGCCGCATCACCGGTTTCATCGACGGCAAGGATGCTACGCAGGAGAACATCATGGCTCTGGCGACCCAGTTCGAGACCGCGCCCGAAGCGGCGGCGGCCAATCAGTAAACAAGGAGGCTGTCTATCGTGGAAGCTACCAAGAAAGTAACGGGCAAGTCTGTAAAGAAGTGGCTGGGCAACAACGCCATCATCGTCCTGATGCTGGCCGTGTCCCTCATCGTCGGCATCATCCACCCCAACTTCTTCGCACTGGCCAATATCATCAACCTGTTCAAGAACGTCTCTATCCGCTACATCATCGCTCTGGGCATTTCCGGCTGTCTGATCACCACCGGTAACGACCTGTCCGCAGGCCGTCTGGCTGGTTTCGCTGCCTGCCTGGCCTGCATCTTTGCGCAGACCGAGGGCGCTGCCGGTAAGTTCTACCCCAATATGCCCACCCTGCCCACCCCCGTGGTCTTCATCCTCGTCATCGCCATCTGCGCCATCGTGGGCCTGTGCAACGGCCTCGTGGTCAGCTACCTGAAGGTCCAGCCCTTCATCGCCACCCTGGGTATGCAGCAGGTGGTCTACGGTATCTGCCTGGTCTACACCGGCGGTACCCCCATCGGCTCTCTGAACAAGGACTTCACCTCTCTGGCCTCCAACACCCTCTTCGGTGTTCCTGTGCTGATCATCATCGCCCTCTTCGTGGCCTGCTGCTTCTGGTTCCTGTACAACAAGACCCGCCACGGCAAGTACATGTACGCCATCGGCGGCAACGAGGCTGCTGCTGAGGTGGCCGGTGTCAATGTTTACGCCACCAAGATCCGCATCTACATCCTGGCCTCCTGCATGTTCGGTCTGGCAGGCTGCCTGCTGGCTGCAAAGTCCGGCGGCGCATCCGTCAACACTGCAATGGGCTATGAGCTGGACGCTATCGCAGCTTCTACCATCGGCGGCGTCTCCACCACCGGCGGTGTCGGCACTGTCCCCGGCATCCTCGTCGGCGTGCTGGTCTTCGAGCTGATGAAGGTCGCTCTGCAGTTCATGAACGTCAACTCTTCTTACACTTACATCGTGCAGGGCCTTGTCATCATCGTGGCTGTTGCGATCGATATTCGCAAGTACCTCGCAAAGAAGTAATTTCCCTAAGAGAGCGCCTATCGGGCCGTCCACTCGTTGCAGTGGGCGGCCCACTTTGTTATAATAATGGAGAACTTGACTGTGAGCCAAAGCCTCTCCCTTTGGGAGAGGTGGCATTGCGAAGCAATGACGGAGAGGGCAAGGATGCTGACAGAGAAACATAAGCATAGCGATAACATGGTTTTGACAAGGAGCCAGTGTTGTATCGCTGTAGGGAGGCTCTGTCGCACTGAGCTTGCCCTCTCAGGCGCTCACGCGCCAGCTCTCCCAAAGGGAGAGCCTTCCCGAAAAGGAAAACTTCATCTAAAGGCAGGAGAAACACTATGACCGAAAAAGAACAAACCGCCCGCGAGGCGGAGCTGGCCCGGCGGGAAGCCGCTCTGGCAGCTCGTGAAGCTCAGCTGGAACAGGAGCAGGCTAAGTTCGAAGCCGCCCGTGCAGAGGCTCCGAAGGGCCGCAAAACGCTCCTCAACAACAATGACCCCGATTTCGTCAACCCGAAAGAGAAGCTCTACGATAAGTTCCCGCTGACGGTCCACCAGATGGACATCATCATCGGGGTGCTGTTCGCCCTCATCGTCCTGTTTCTGGTGCTGGGCTTCACCCACACCAGCTTTTTCGGGCTGTTCGGCGGCTGAGCCCCCGCAGCCGCCCCCCTGCAGCAGACAACAAAAAAACCAGAGCCTCCGCACAAGGGCAGGAGGCTCTGGTTTTGTTTTTGGGGATGGTCCCGGGCTCAGAGCAGGTGCTTACAGCAGGACGTACTTCAGGATGAAGAGAACGGTCAGCACATACATGAGGGGGCTGATCTTCTTCTCCTTGGCCTTGCCGGTGACCACATTGACGATGGTCCAGGAGATAACGCCGATGGCGATGCCCTCAGAGATGCTGTAGGCAGTGGGCATAGCCAGGATGGTCAGGAAGGCGGGAATGCCCTCGCTGGGGTCGGAGAAGTCGATCTTGATGGCAGAACCCATCATGTAGAAGCCCACGATGATGAGGGCCGGAGCCGTTGCAAAGGAAGGAATGGTCAGGAACAGGGGGCTGAATACCACGGCCAGCAGGAAGAGGATACCGGTGGTCATGGAGGTCAGGCCGGTGCGGCCGCCCTCGGTGACGCCGGAAGCGCTCTCGACGAAGGTGGTGGTGGTGGAAGTACCCAGCACAGCGCCGGCGCAGGTGGCGATGGAGTCGGCCATCAGAGCGCCCTTGATGCGGGGCAGTTTGCCCTCCTCGTCCAGCATATCGGCCTTGGAAGCAACACCGATGAGGGTGCCAAGGGTGTCGAACAGGTCAACGAAGAGGAAGGAGAACATGACGGCGAAGAAGTTCAGGATGCCCACGCCGGAGAAATCGGTCTTGAACACCTGACCAAAGGTCTTGCCCAGAGCGGAGAAGTCGAAGCTGACGAAGCTGGTGGGGATGACGGAGTACATACCGGCGTCGGGGTTCGGCACATAGATGCCGGTCAGCTCGAAGACGATGCCCAGCACCCAGGTGATGAGGATGCCGTAGAGGATGCCGCCCTTGACCTTCTTCACCAGCAGGATGGCGGTGATGGCCACGCCCAGCAGTGCGAGGATGGCACCTACGCCCACAGAGGAGAAGGTCTCGCCCTTGAAGTGCTGGTAGGTGACGAGGGTGGAGTCGCTGTTGACGATGAGCTTTGCGTTCTGCAGGCCGACAAAGGCAACGAACAGGCCGATGCCCACGCTGACTGCGCTCTTGAGGGTCATGGGGATGGCGTTGAAGATGCCCTCACGGACGTTGGTCAGGCTCAGCACGATGAAGATGATGCCCTCGACAAAGACGGCCATCAGGGCCAGCTGCCAGCTGTAGCCCATCGTGAGGACGACGGTATAGGCAAAGTAGGCGTTCAGGCCCATGCCGGGAGCCAGCGCGAAGGGATAGTTGGCCAGCAGAGCCATCAGGGCAGTGCCGACGAAGGATGCCAGAGAGGTGGCGATCAGGACGGCATTTGCATCCATGCCGGAAGCGGAAAGGATGCTGGGGTTGACCGCAAGGATGTAGGCCATCGTCATGAAGGTGGTGATACCTGCCATGACCTCGGTCTTGACGTCGGTGTGGTTTTCTTTCAGGTGAAAGATTTTTTCGAACATGAAAGTTCCTCCTGTTTGTGTGTGAAACTCCCGCCGCCCGCAAGCGGCCGGGAAAGAACAAAGACTATTGTAGCACTCCCGCCGGATGCTTGTCCACCGGAAAAATACAAAAAATTCACAATTTTGCAAAATTTGACGAATGAGTATGACTTTTTAGACAGGGCTTTTATGAAGCGTGCATGAAAATATGGATCATTGTATTGACAAAAAAAGAAAAGAAATGAAAAAAAGAGGTTGACAAATCCAGAAACCTATGATAAACTAAGCAAGTCGTCCGGCAACGGACACGAAAAGAATATGGGCGTGTTCCCGAGTGGCCAATGGGGACAGACTGTAAATCTGCTGCTTTTCAGCTTCGGTGGTTCGAATCCACCCGCGCCCATGAAAAAACCGCTGGTGTAGAGGTACACTGGCGGTTTTCTTTTGCGCAAATGTCAGACTCACATAGGCGGGTGGATGAGAACAGCTGCGGCCCGGCGCTTTGCGTCCCGCCGGGCAAAAACAGCCTGCTAGGCTGTTTTTAGCAGCGCGGCTTGCGTAATCCACCCGCGCCCACCAAGAACTCCAGTGTTGTAATGACACTGGAGTTTCTGTTTTATCCGGAAGTTTGTAAAGCGCCGCAAGGGTGGATTCGAACAGCAGCGGAGCCGACCGCCGCCTGCGGCGGAAACAGGGAGGCGAGGCTGGGGCAGCGCTCCGATTTTTCAAGGCCCCGCCAAGGGGTCGCAGAAAAATCGGCAAGCGCAACTCGTAAGGCCCGTCGCCTGCCCACAAAAAACAGCCGCCGCACGGAAAGCTCCATGCGGCGGCTGTTCTCATTTTGTTGAATCCTCAGGAAAAATTACTTCACGTACTCGACGGTGTACTCGAAGCCGTACTCTTCCTGCAGCTTCTTGACGGCAGGCTCGCAGTCCTCGATGAAGGTGGGAGCGTAGACGGAAGCGCCGTTGTGGGCCTTCTTGTAGTCCTCAACGATCTGCTGCAGCTTTGCCCAGCCCTCGTTGGCCTTTGCCTGGTCAACGCTGTCGGGGAAGTTGATGATGAATTCGCGGTGAGAAGGGATACGAGCTTTCATAATAGAATCTCCTTATGAAAAAAATATGATTTCGAATTTATACAGAAACAGGAAAATGCCCTGAATCTTACAGTTGGTAAATAGTCCGGGCGTTCTGCGCCGTCTGGCGGAAGACTTCCTCCGGGCTGATGCCCTTGACGCTGGCGACATACTCGCCGACGTACCGGATGAGGGAGCTGTCGCAGCGGATGCCGCGCACCGGCTCCGGAGCCATGTAGGGGCAGTCCGTCTCGAGGACGATCTGATCCAAAGGCAGAGCCGCAATGGCCTTTGCCGCCCGTTTGGCACCCTTGAAGGTGCAGGCGCCGCCGAAGCCGAAATACAGCCCCTGCCGGGCCAGCCACACGGCGTCGTCCGCACTGCCGGAATAGCAGTGGACGATGCCCTTGGGGCGGTACTTTTTCAGCAGGGCGTAGACGTCGGCGTGGGCGTTTCGGTCGTGGACGATGATGGGCTTGTCCAGCTCAAGCGCAAGGCGGATCTCCGCCTCAAACAGCGCCAGCTGTGCGTCTTTCGGCACAGGCCAGTGGTAGTCCAGCCCGCACTCGCCCACAGCGACTACTTTCGGGTCGTCGTAGCAGGGGGCAAGGGCTTTCATCTCAGCGGCCCAGTCGCCGCCAAAGACCGAGACCGTGGGGGAAGGGCCTTCCTCGCCGCAGTCCTCGGGAGCCAGCAGGCTCTCGGGATGGATGCCGATGGCGGCATACACCCACGGATAGCGGTGAGCCAGTTCCAGCACCCGGGGCGCGTCCCCCGAGTGGGTGGCCTGCTCGCAGACGCCGACCACGCCCTTTTCGGGCAGGCTGTCCAGCAGAGCGAAGCGGTCGGCGTCGAAGGCGCGGGCGCTGTAGTGGGCGTGGGTGTCGAAGATCGGGCCGGTCATTGATCCTCCTTTTTGGCGGGGGCTTTGTTCACCAGCCAGATGCCGACGCAGACGAACACCAGTGCGGCCAGATACTGCCAGCGGAACAGCGGTTCGCCGTTGAGCACAGCGCTCAGCAGCACGTTGACCACCGGGTTCACGAAGCCGAAGATGGCAATGCGGCTGACGGGGTTGTTCTTCATCAGCAAGGCCCAGAGCAGATAGCCAGCGCCGCAGATGAAGGCCAGATACAGCAGCACCAGAATGCCAAGCGGCGTCACACTGCCCAGACGCCCGCCGAGAGCCGTACCCAGCACGAAGAGTGCTGCGCCGCCCACGAACAGGTTCAGGAAGCAGACCGCGAAGCTGTCCGCCTTTTTGGTGACGGACTTGTTCCACGGGCCGGACAGAGTGAAGATGACCGTTGCCAGCAGCATACAGAAGATGCCCCAGCCGCTGCCGCCGCCGTGGTTTCCCAGTGTGCCGATGAGCACGCCTGCAAAGCCGACGGCGCAGCCCAGGGTCTTTGCCGGGGTCATCCGATCGGCATTGCCGTAGATGAAGTGGGCAAAGATGACGCCCAGAAAGCTCTGGGTGCTGTTCAGGATGCCGCCGAACGCACCGGTGAGCATCGCCACGGCGATGTAGTAGAAGGCGTACTGGGTCGTGGTCTGCCACAGGCCCAGTACACAGCACTCGGCAAAGACTTTCCCTTTCGGGAAGGTGGGCATCCGGCTCTGGAGCAGGGTGCTGCCCAGCAGGACGAGCAGACTGCCCAGCATGAACCTTACACCGGCAAAACAGAAGATGGACGCGGTGTTGCCGGGATCGATCTCAAAGAGGCGGTAGCCCATCTTGATGAAGGGGAACGCACAGCCCCACAGCACGTTGCAGAAGATGGCCAGCAGGACGGCAAACACCGGAGTGCCGAAGATCTTATCCAGCCGTTCGGCGCGGGAAAGTGTCGTGTTTTCCATCGCTCAGTGGATGCGGGCACCCACAGGGGTGTCATCGCTGTAGAAGGGGATGGAGCAGCCGCCGTCGGCAGTGTCAGCGGCGAAGATCATGCCCTCGCTGACATACTTGCCCTTCATCATCGGGCGGGGTGCCAGGTTGCAGACGATGCCGAGCTTCTTGCCGATGAGGTCTTCCGGCTTGAACCACTTGGCGATGCCGGACAGGATGCAGCGCTCACGCTCGCCGTCAAAGACGGTCAGGTGGAGCAGCTTTTTGCTCTCCTTCAGGTTCTCGCAGGCGCGGACCTCGGCCACGCGCAGCTCCACCTTGCAGAAGTCGTCATAGGAGATCTCTGCCTCGTGGGTGAAGTCCACATTGCTCTCCTCAGCGGGGGCAGCGGCCTTCTTCTCCGCCTCTTCCTTGGCCTTCTTAGCGGCCTCGGCAGCGGCCTTGCGCTTCTCGTCCTCTTCCTTCAGGTGGGCGATCTCCTTTGCCACGTCGATGCGGGGGAACAGCGCCTCGCCCTTGTGGACGGTGTAGCTCTCCTGAACGCCGTAAGCGGCCTTTTCCACGTCGATAGCGGAAGCGTCCAGACCCAGCTGCTCCATCATCTTGGGAGCGGTGGAGGGCAGGTAAGCGTTCAGCAGGATGCCGGCCACGCGCAGAGCCTCGCACAGGTGGTACAGCACGCTCTCAAGGCGCTCCCTGTTGGCCTCATCCTTGGCCAGAGCCCAGGGGGCCGTCTCGTCGATATACTTGTTGGCGCGCTGGATGACGGCGAAGATCTCCATCAGAGCCTGCGGGATGGTCAGGTTGTCCATGTCTGCCGTGACCTTGCCCAGCAGTTCGTTGGTCATGGTCTCCAGCTCGGTGTCGATGGCTTCGGTGCCAGCCACTTTGCGGACAGTGCCGCCGAAGTACTTCTCACACATGGCGACGGTGCGGCTCAGCAGGTTGCCAAGGTCGTTTGCAAGGTCGCTGTTGATGCGGTTGATGAGGGCTTCGTTGGTGAACATACCGTCGTTGCCGAAGGGGATCTCACGCAGCAGGAAGTAGCGGATGGCGTCCACGCCGTAGCGGTCGCAGAGGATAACGGGGTCAACGACATTGCCCACGGACTTGGACATCTTGCCGCCGTTCATCAGCAGCCAGCCGTGGCCGAACACCCGCTTGGGCAGCGGCAGATCCAGAGCCATCAGCATGGCGGGCCACAGGATGGTGTGGAAGCGGAGGATCTCCTTGCCCACCATGTGCAGGTCAGCAGGCCAGAACTTGCTGTACTCGTCGTACTTCTCGTTGCCGTAGCCCAGAGCGGAGATATAGTTGCTCAGAGCATCGACCCAGACGTACATGGTGTGCTTGGGGTCGAAAGGCACGGGGATGCCCCACTTGACGGAGGTGCGGGAGACACAGGTGTCCTGCAGGCCCTGCTTGATGAAGGCGATCATCTCGTTCTTGCGGCTCTCGGGCTGGATGAACTGGGGGTTCTCCTCGTAGAGCTTGAGCAGACGGTCGGCGTACTTGCCGGTCTTGAAGAAGTAGGCTTCCTCGTGGGCATCGTAGACCTCGCGGCCGCACTCGGGGCATTTGCCGTCCACCAGCTGGCTGTCGGTCCAGAAGCTCTCGCAGGGCTTGCAGTAGTGGCCGGTGTACTCGCCCTTGTAGATGTCGCCCTGCTCATACAGCTTGGTGAAGATCTTCTGGCAGGACTCCATGTGGTAGTCGTCGGTGGTGCGGATGAAGCGGTCGTAGCTGATGTCCATCAGCTTCCACAGATCTTTGACGGTGGCGACGATCTTATCCACGTACTCCTTGGGGGTCACGCCTGCGTCGGCGGCCTTGTCCTGGATCTTCTGGCCGTGCTCGTCGGTGCCGGTCAGGAACATGACGTCGTAGCCCTGCATCCGCTTGAAGCGTGCCAGTGCGTCGCAGGCCACGGTGGTGTAGCTGTGGCCGATGTGCAGCTTGTCGCTGGGATAATAAATAGGTGTGGTGATGTAGAATGTCTTGTGCTCGCTCATGAAAACGATTCTTCCTTTCTTTTGGCGCTAACAGCGAAAAACGCCCCCGCCCTGCCGGCTGTGCCGGACAAGGACGAGAGCGTGTAACTTCCGTGGTACCACCTTGTTTCGCCGCACCCTTGCAGACGCGGCCTTGCGCCGGAACTTCCGGCGAGCGCAGTAACGGGCGCACCCGTCGCAGGCTAAACGATTCGCCCGCGCGGCTCAGAGACCATGTTCCGCTCCGCGCGGCCTGCCCGGTTCCATCCTTCGGGCTTTCTGTCAGGCGCAGACGAGGCGTACTCTTCTCTTCACAGCCAATTTACATTATTACATCTAATATACGCAAAATCGGTGGGTTTGTCAACCTGTACTTGCAAAATATCCGTGCAGACGATAAAATAACAAGGAAGAGTGCAGGAGGACGAAAAAATGAATGTGCAGGCGTTTATTGATAATATTAGTTTTCCGACGACATTGGTAGAATTAGAAGACTTTATAGATGAATTTAATGTGGAACAAATTTTGACGGTTGATGAGACAGAATGGACAGCACCCAAATGGGCAGTCGAGGGAGATATTGTTTTCTTTTTTCATGCGAAGACAGCGATTCAACGAATTACAAAGTTGGAAACAGAAATGAAAAAAGAAAAGGAATGGATGAAAGAATCCGATTGGTTTGAAATGTTTGGAGATGCGCTGGGAAACTATGAACAGGTAAGTTTGGACGATGACATTCGTTGGCAAGCTTTGCAGCGCGCAAGAGAACTTTATAAAAAATATGGTGGAAAGATTTTTGCAGTAGGAAGAATTTCGGGAAGACCATACTATGATAATCAAGAATACGATGATATGTACCATTGGAGCAGTAGAGTTTATGCACCGATTGATAGAATCTATGTTTTACAACAACCAATCGATATTTCAGAATTTTCAGATTTTCTTCCTATTTCAACTCGAGGTGCTATTACTCCGGTGGTGGGCAGTGACTTTGACCGATTGAAGAGAATTATTGCATCTAAAAACAATACCCCTCAATATTTGAAGGAAAGCAGAGCGATTCCGCTGCCCTTGAAAAAAATCAATGCTAAAAATTGGCTGGAGGTCACACAGCATTATAGAAGGCTGTTTACGCTGGAAATTCAATTCCGCCGCTTTTATGTGGACTATTTTTTGAAGGTGCTTGGCGAGCAAAAGAAATTCTATGCTGAATGTGAATGTTACCGACAGGGACAAAGAACGGGTATTGCGGATAACGCAATGAAAATTGGAGGAAGATGGTGCTTTGTAGAAGTAAAGCTAAATATACATACGGAACCGCACCTTCATAACCAGCTGAAAAAATATTGTCAAGTGGAAAAAACTGCGCTGGACAAAGAAAGATCAGCTGAGAAAGAGAAGTTGTGGCAAAATAGTATATTGGTAATTGATACGACCGATTTTTATTTCTATGATGCACTGACAGACAATTTGATTTTTTTGAAAAATCTGGATGAGGTCTGCACAGAAGAAGATATTAAAACTCTTCGGGAAAAGATTATTCCGTTGCTTCAATAAGCAAAAAGAGACGCTCTGCATTGTAGAACGTCCCTTTTTGTTATAATGATAAAATATTAAACCTCGTAATCCAGGCAGACGCGGTTCTTATAGTAGGGCCGCACCTTGCTGTCGGCGACGGCCACATGAGCCGGGTGCTTGGAGTAGCCCTTGAGTGCCTCGGCAGACTCAAAGGTGGTGTCCAGCATCAAATCGGCGTTGGAAGAGGGGAGGCCGTTGATGTTGACGTGGACCTCCACGAGGCCCGGGATCTGACCGGCCAGACCCTCGAGGCCCGCTTTGATGCCGGCCTTGATGTCTGCCTTTTCGGCGTCGGAATATTCGTCCTTGAGCTGCCAGAGAATGATGTGCTTTACCATGATAAATTCCTCCTGTTGTTGACCGAAATACTTGCTGCCCTTATTGTAACATCTGCACAAAAACTGTGCAAGAGTTTTTATTTGCCCACACAGCGGCAGGATGATATAATAAAAGGTAAGAACGGACAGGCTTCGTCTTCGTACAACCTGCTCCGAAAGGTAAGAGATTTTTGATGAACTGCGGGCCGCGCCGACCAGCGCCCCGCAAGACTGTGAGGAACATCGGATGAAAAAACATTTAGCTCATCTTGCTGCCGCCCTGGCAGTGACGCTGCTCTTCGGCGCTGCGGTCGGCCCTCTGAGTGCGGCTGCGGCGGCACCCACGGCGGCGATACTGAACGAAGAAAATACTGCGGCGGAAGAGAGCCGCCTGTGCCAGAGCGGGCTGGATCTGGAAATCGAGTACAACGATCTGCACCCGGTGTACCAGCTCTACCTCTCCAGCGCCGCCCCCGACGACTGGGTGTACCAGTGGTACAGCACCAACCCCGCCGTGGCGACGGTAGACCGCAACGGCCTCGTAACGGCCCAGCAGCCCGGCAAGGCCACCATCGTGGCCAACACCTACACCACCACCCTGCGGTGTGACGTAACGGTGGTGTCCAACGTGGGCCGGGTGACCCTGAACAAGGAGCGGCTGTATCTGGAGGGCATCGGAGGCACAGCGGCCCTGAAAGCCACCGTAGCGGCAGAAAACGGCAGCGCCGTACCCATCACCTGGACGACCAGCAACCCTGCCGCCGCCACCGTAGACCCCTTTGGTCTGGTAACGGCGGTGGGGGACGGGGAGGCCCTGATCACCGCCACCACCCCGGACGGCCACAGCGCCTGCTGCAATGTCTACTGCGGCACACAGGTGGCAATCCAGGAACAGATCGAGGCCGATGAGGTAAAGATCGCCCTCGGCGTCCTTGGCGGTTTCGCCGTCCTCGTGGGTGCGCTGGCGCTGGCAACCTCCGGCAGCTGAAAAACAACATCAAAATAAAAGCAGGCACGCACCCGGAAAAGCCGGAAATGCGTGCCTGCTTTGTTATCCTCTTACAGCTGCGCTACTGTGGTAAAACATCTTGCGATGTTCCAAATATCTGATGTAATATCGTCTTAAATTGGAACTCCGCAAGGTTTGCGGTGTTCGGGTCATTTGCGATGTTCCAACTCCGCACGAAAGTCGAACTCCGCAAAGCGTGCGATGTTCGATTCTGAACGTAATATCGAGCAAAAAGTGGAACTCCGCAAGATAACCTGCGGGTCTCAGAGGCTTACACGCCCGAAGCGCCGTAGTTTGCCAGCACGCGGGCGGAGGGGTCGTTGACGTTGCAGCCCGGCCATGCCTTGTTGGGCATCCAGAAGTCCACGATGGTGCGGCTCTGGTCGTGGTAGTATTTCTCGAAAATTTCGCGGTAGAACAGGCTCTCCTTGGTAAACGGCATACAGTGGGCGGAGTAGTTTGCCCGGCGGAGCTGGAATTCCTCGTCGGTGTAAAGGCTCTCGGCGTACTCCTTGATGTCGTCCACCATGCTGTGGCCCACAGCGTCGGAGAAGGCGGCCTTTTCACGCCACAGGATCTCCGGCGGCAGCCAGTCGCCCTCGAACGCCTTGCGCAGCAGGTATTTGCCCTTGCCGTAGCTGTTCAGCTTCTTTTCGGGGTCGATGGCCATGACGTACCGCACAAAGTCCAGATCACCGAACGGCACGCGGGCCTCGATGCTGTTGGCGGAGATGCAGCGGTCGGCGCGCAGGACGTCGTACATATACAGCTCGCGGATGCGCTTCTGGCTTTCCTGCTGGAATGCATCTGCGGTGGGGGCGTAGTCGGTGTACTTGTAGCCAAACAGCTCGTCGGAGATCTCACCGGTCAGCAGCACGCGGACGTCGGTCTGCTCGTGGATGGCCTTGCACAGCAGGTACATTCCCATGCTGGCGCGGATGGTGGTGATGTCCCAGGTGCCCAGCAGACGGATGACCTCTTCGAGGCTGTTGATGACCATATCCCGGTTGATGATGATCTCGTGATGCTCGCTGCCCAGATACTCGGCGGTCTGGCGGGCATATTTCAGGTCGATGGCGTCGGTATCCATGCCGATGGCAAAGGTGCGGATGGGCTTGCCCAGCTTCTTGGCGGCGATGGAGCAGACCAGCGAGGAGTCGAGGCCGCCCGACAGCAGGAAGCCCACGGGTGCGTCAGCGTCCAGACGCTTCTCCACGCCTGCAATGAGCTTTTCGCGGATGTTGGTCAGGATGGTGTCCATGTCGTCCTGCATGGGGGCGGGAACGTCGGCAATGTCCTCGTAGCGGACAAAGCGTCCGTCGCAGTAGTAGCTGCCGATGGGGAAGGGGCGGATGTCATCGCACCAGCCAATGAGGTTCTGTATCTCAGAGGCAAATGCGATCTTGTGGCTGGACTTGGAGTAGCCGTAGAACAGCGGACGGATGCCGATGGGGTCGCGGGCCGCGATGAGGCGGTCTTTGCGGGAATCGTACAGGATGAGCGCAAATTCGGCGTCCATGTGGCGGAACATATCGAGGCCGTACTCATAGTAGAGCGGCAGCAAGATCTCGCAGTCGCAGTCGGAGGTGAACTTGTAGCCCCGGCGCTTCAAAATCTCTTTCTCGAAGCGGAAGCCGTAGAGCTCGCCGTTGCAGACCACGCAGTCGGCCCCGCGGTAGAAGGGCTGCATCCCCTCCGGCGTCAGGCCCATGATGGCGAGGCGTCCGAAGCCCATCAGGCCGAAAGGCCCTTCCACCACACGCTGGTCGTCCGGCCCGCGCGAGACGGTGCGCATCAGGTATTCTTTGAACTTGTCGGCACTCATATCATGCCCGGTATAGCCTATCACACAGCACATATTTCTTACCCCTCTTGTGTTGGACCGCTCCGGTGTATCCGCGAGGCTTTCCCTTCCTCGCTTTTGGGGGAGCGGCAAATAAAAAAATACGGCAGCAAACGTCCTTTTTGCTAGGACGAATGCTGCCGTATCCGTGGTGCCACCTAAATTACCGGCACAGCGTGCCAGTCACTTTGTGCGCTCTCCCCGTTGAAAGCACTGCCGCGATAACGAGCGGCGCACGTCTGCCCCTACTGCCCGCAATGCCACAGCATCCGGGGGTTCAGGGGGAAGCTCACGGGGGTTCGTTCAGGCCCGGCCATCTGCGCGGCTCACACCTGCCCGCACTCTCTGGAAGAGGGCGCTCAGGGCCTTACTTTTCCCGTTCATCGCTTTTTATGCAGAAATTGTATCACTGCTTTTTGTCCGTGTCAACATCTGCGCAGCAATTTTTACAGGTTTGTGCAGCCTGCCCGTCTTCGGCCTCATTTGCAGCGCAGCTGCGGCACAAACCGTACAAAACGCTGCCCTCGCACTGCAGCGTGAAGCCGTGCTCTGCCATCAGGTGGGCGCGCACCTCGTCCATGAAGTGGCAGTCCAGATGATAGATCCGCCCGCACCGCACGCACTTGAGGTGCAGGTGCTCCCGGCAGTGACGGCCCTCGTCCACATACTGGAACACGGCCTTTTCGCCCTTGTCGGCGACGTATTTCATCACCCGCTGCTCTCCGGCCAGCTTGTCCAGATAGCGGTAGACGGTGGTGGGGTTGGGGCTGGCGCCCTCGGCTTCGAGGTGCTCGAGGATATTGGACGCGCTGACCGCGTGCTGGCGGTTGCGGATGAGATAATCCAGGATGAGCTGGCGGGTCTTGGTGTTGTAGCCGTCGCTTCGTGCCATGATGCTGATACCTTCTTTCTGTCTGTAGTGTACCACATTTTATCTTTCGATGCAAAACAACAGCCGAATGCTGGCAATAAGCACAAAAACCGTTGTGGAATATGTGCAAAAATAAGTTAAGATATTTGGTCAAAACGGAAATCAAGCCAAACTTCGGCAGAAACTCTTGTAAAAAATATCCTATTGTGTGATAATAAAATCGAGATGATAGTTGGATGGTTTCAGGGATACAAGCAGAAGACGAAACATCCGACCGGAGAGAGACTGGAGAAGAGGAAGAAGAAGATGAAAGAGACGGAAGCACAGGCAAAGCTGAGCCTGAAATTACAGGCGTATCAGTACCTGAAAACCAAGATCCTGAACTGTGAGTACCGCCCCAACGAGTTTCTGAACGAGCAGAAGCTCTGCGCCGAGATGGGCAACATCAGCCGCACCCCCATGCGGGATGCGCTGGGCCGTCTGGAACAGGAAGGGCTCATCACCATCCTGCCCAAGAAGGGCCTGATGGTGTCGGGCATCACCGAGGAGGACGTACACAGCATGTTCGAGATGCGCCTGCTGGTGGAGCCTTATGCCCTGCGCACCTACGGCGCGGACATTCCCCGGGAGGAGCTGGAACACTTTGTGCGGATGATGCACGAGCCGGACGTCATCGAGGATTTCTGCAAGGCCGACGACGACTTCCACGAGCTGCTGATGAGCACTCTGCCCAACAAGTATATGCGCTCGGCCTACGACCGGATCACCGGCCTGAACACCCGGTTCCGCATCATGACCGGCAAGGTGAGCATGATCAACCGGGAGCAGACCTGCGAAGAGCATCTGGAAATTCTCGAGCCTGCCCTGAAGGGCGACTGGAACACCGCCGCCGATGCCCTGCAGAAGCATCTGGAGATCGCCCGCGACAAGGCTGAGGGCGTCATCAAGGTCATCCGGCTGTGGTAACGCCTGCCCACAATATCGCCCAATACCCCTCTGCCCGGCTCCGGCCTGGGGCAGGGGGGTCTTTTTGCGCCTGCATTCTTATATGTATAAAGAGAGGAGACCGCCCATGAACCCTGCCCTTGCTGCCCCCCGGGGCCCCGGCCTCAGCGGCACGGCCCTGAAACGCATTGCCTGCCTGTCGATGCTGCTGGACCACATCGGCGCGTCCCTGCTGGAGAACGGCCTGTTCCGCTGCAGCGCCATCGACCCCCGGCTGGTGGGGCTGGACCAGCTTTTGCGGCTGGCGGGGCGGCTGGCCTTTCCCATCTACTGCTTTCTGCTGGTGGAGGGCTTTCTCCACACCCACGATCTCAAAAAATACGCCCTGCGGATGCTGGGCTTCGCCCTCATCAGTGAGTGGCCCTTCGACTGGGCGTTTTTCTCGGGCGTCTACTGGGGGCATCAAAATGTCTATTTCACCCTCCTGCTGGGGCTGCTGGCCATGAAGGCTCTAGATACATACCAGACGCCGGAGGGGATGCCGGCGCTGAAAGGCATCCTCGGGGCGGCAGCCTGCTTCCTCGCGGCGGCGCTGCTCCATTGTGACTACGACGTGCTGGGGCTGGCCCTCATCCTCGCCCTCTACATGACCCGGAAGGACAAAAGAGCGCAGTGCATCGCGGGCGCAGTGTTCTCCCTCTTCGAGCCGGTGGCACCGCTGGCGTTCGGGCTGGTCTGGTTCTACAGCGGCGAGCGGGGCGGCAGCTCCAAACTCGAGCAGTGGGCGTTCTACTGGTTCTACCCCGCCCATATTTTCGTCCTCGGTGTTTTAGCAAACCTTGTGCTTTTCCGATAAACAAGAAGCCGTTTTCATAAGCATTGCACACCGCTTGAACGGTCTTTTTGCTCACATACTGCGTTGCTTTCCCTTGCGATCCGTCAGGATTGCTGCGGAAAATCGCCTTGTCTGTGGGCAAAAATCCTCGTCATTCGGCGCACCCTGCTTACGAAAACAGCTTCTAACCGAAAATTATAAAAATATGACACAAAATTGCAACATGAAATGAGGGAAACTGGCAAAAAGTGTGATATAATAAACGATAGGATAGCAAAAATGCATCAGGAGGTTCTACCAATGAAGATCATTCGTGCAAAAGACTACAAGGATATGTCCCGCAAGGCGGCAAACATCATCTCCGCGCAGGTCATCATGAAACCGAACTGTGTGCTGGGTCTGGCGACCGGCGGCACCCCTGTGGGCGCATACGCCCAGCTGGTGGAGTGGTATAACAAGGGCGACCTCGACTTCTCCGAAGTGACCACCGTCAACCTCGACGAGTACCGCGGTCTGCCCAAAGAGCACCCCGAAAGCTATTGGAGCTTCATGCACAAGAACCTGTTCGACCATGTGAACATCCGCCCCGAGGCCATCCATCTGCCCGACGGCACCAACCCCGACGCGGCCGACGCCTGCGCCAAGTACAACGACATCATCCACAGTGTGGGCGGCATCGACCTGCAGCTGCTGGGTCTCGGCCCCAACGGCCACATCGGCTTCAACGAGCCGGGTGAGGCATTCGAGCTGGAGACCCACTGTGTGGACCTGACCTCCGCCACCATCGAGGCCAACAAGCGCTTCTTCGACGGCAACGAGGACCTTGTGCCGAAGCAGGCCTACACCATGGGCATCAAGACCATCATGCAGGCCCGCAAGGTGCTGGTGGTGGCCAACGGTCTGGCAAAGGCCAAGGCTGTCAAGGCTGTCGTTTCCGGCCCCGTCACCCCCGAATGCCCGGGCTCCATCCTGCAGATGCACCCCGACTGCATCCTCGTGGCCGATGAAGAGGCCCTGAGCCTGCTGTAAGGCCCGGAGGAACGCATGGACGAAAACGAAAAGAAAGAGCCGGAGACGGCACAGGAACCGCCCAAACCCGAGGACTACAGCCGTTACATGGGGACCCTGAACCGCATCTACCGCCGGAACAATAACCCGCAGCGCAAGAAGCTGGGCGACGGCATCACTTCGCTGAAAAAGGGGCAGCAGCCTGCCGCCCCTGCGCCGGAGCCGGGCAAAAAAGACCGCAGCTTCCTTGTTGTGGCGGGCGGAGCCATCGTCCTGATGGCGATCCTGTATTTTATCAAGCTCTTATAAATAAAAAGGGCCGCTGTGCAGCTGTGAAATGAACCCCAAAAGTTAGACAAAAATTGAATTAAGCAGCTCCAACGGTCTG
>OBXC01000049.1_pt1 | contig 130458 bp, 110 predicted proteins | sample 1538111 | NCBI WGS metagenome assembly OBXC01 (sample SAMEA2580137, study PRJEB22360) | human gut metagenome | biome: human gut; feature: human-associated habitat; material: faeces | place: Denmark | collected 2008/2010
ACATCGGATCAACAGAGTGCTTCTGTTATGATAAGAAAATGGCCGGCTTTGCCGCACAGGAGCATATTGCAGAGTTCAAGGACGGAAAATGCCCGGTGCAGCTGATGGTGATGAAATGCGACAAGTTCAAGGGCAAAGGCTTTGACGCCTTCCTGATGAGCCAGATGTGGGACTGCCAGGAGGACCGGGAGCGGATCTTCCGGGAGTGCAAATATCAGGTGGTGGCCACCGATATGCTGGCAGCGACGCTCCCGGCGCTGGAGCGGGCCAACCTGGACGCCGGCTTCTTGGAGGCTCTGGCGGAGCTGTACCCCACCTGTGAGGCGTTCTATTTCCAGAACTGCGGCAAGCTGTTTCTGGCGGAGGATGTGCGTTCCCATCAGATCGAGGGCTCGGATCGCTTCATCCGCTTTGGCGTCAATGTCCGTTTCTTCAACATCGAGGGCACCGAGGATATGCTCATCGACACGGTGGGCATGAGCACCCTGTTCCTGCCCGACCTCCAGTACCACTTCCACGACATGGACCCCAACTGGGTGGTAAACCACGCCTACAATGTGGCATCGTACATATTGGAGCATGATAACCCCATTCAGGATGGGGAAACCATAGACGGCGTGGCGGATGGCCAGATGTGCCGGGAGATTCAGTGGAAGTGCCAGTATGAGGACGCCCTGATCCAGCCGCCCAGAGGGGTGCTGGACATTAATATGGGAGAGTGTGCGTCTGGAATGCGTTAATATAAAATGATGCCATATAAAAAAGATAGTTGACATTATATCGTAAAATGACAGCTATCTTTTTTATATAAGGGTTTTGGTTAAGATTTTCGTTCTACAAACCACCGGCCTATATAAGCTCCCGTTAAATTTGTACTGCGTTCAAAAAAGAGATGGCTTTGCTTTCCGTTTACCAAAATTGTATAACAGTCGCCCTGACCTCCAGCTTTCCTTGCGACAGAGGGTTTCACATTCAAAATGCGGTCAATTGTATAAGGCGTTCCGTCTTCCCAGGTAAGTTCTTCTGGAAGCATTTTTCCGTCTGGAAGGAAGGCTGCTCTTACGTTTACATAAACCTTGCAGTCTGTCTGAACACCGCTCATATAGTTCTACCTCCTTAAAAAGTTTTTTAACTTCTTCCAGTTCTTCCTCAAGTGTAGATGCATCTGAATGGAAAATGAGATGTGCTTCATCCTTTGTCCATCCGCATAGCAGATAATCACCAGTATGTGTTAGCTCAGAGGTATAGTAAAAATATTGCTGCTTATCTAATTGACAGCAGAAATAGACACACCGGGTAAGAGGGGAGAAGACAGGAGATGGAGTAATAAGCTGATAGATGATAGTTGTCCCATTGTTGCAAAGTTCTTTTCTAAGGGAAAAATCGTTTTCCGTATATGGACAAATATAATCAGACTCTTCCTGATACATGGCATGGAACAAGTCAAGGTATAGATCGGAGCCATTTTTTTCAAGATCCTGACAAAATGATTTTGGGGAAAGATAGAAAAAATGGGGGTTCCATTTATGTTCTACATAGTATATATCGCGGATAGTATCTTCGTTCATCAGTAGTCCTCCTATTCAATTGTTTTCAGAAAATTCCCATGTGATACGATGGGAGACTCCAGTTTATAACCTTTACGTTTCATGACACGAAATTTAAAGTCCAGTAATTCTGCTGGTACATAAAGAGCTTTGGCTGCCTGAAAGAAAAACTGGTCTTCGTTTAATGCATTTAATACGCAGTCATCGGATAACAGCAGTTCGGCAGCAAAGAGATTTGCTTCATATTCCTGCCGATCTGTATCGTCAAATAGTGTAAATTCATGAAACGCAGCTGTTATGTTTGTATGAAGCACGGAGTGAGCAATTTCATGAGCCAGTATGACCCGTTGAATCACTTCCGGTAAATCGCTGTTGATTGTGATATGTTTGATTCTGCGGTGCTGAACATAAAATCCTTTGCAGCACCCTTTATATCTTCCCATCGGTTTTAATACCACGATAATTTTCATTGCTTGTGCCAGACGGAATGGATCCGATTCACCATATTTTTTCTGGATCCGTCTGACTTCTTCAGATATGGATTGAATAGTCAAAACAGCTCCCTCCTTTCGGACTATATTACGGGAGAAGATTATTGTGGATTTTTCTTTTTGCCAAAGGTTTTTCTGGCTGCTTTTTTACAGTCATAGTATGCTTCGGCAACTGCCTGAAAATAAGCATCTTTTGCTTCTTCGCTTAGAGTGCCTCCTGCAAAAAGAGCTGTGTTCTCAGCCAGCATTTTCTGTAGATCCAACGCCTCCCTGGTTCCGCTGTTTTTTCTCATATCTTCTACATATTCCATGCGGTCTAAGCCGTAAGATGGATCCTCTATGTTATCGTTCTGCAGATACTCGGTTGATACCTCCAGTGCCTTTGCCAGTTTATAAAGCTGTGCCTGGTATGGTTTTCTTTCGCCTAATTCATAAGAAGTAATTGTCCGGATACCCATTCCGGCTTTTTCTGCTAATTGTTTCTGACTTAATCCAAGATTTCCGCGTTGTTCTTTAACTTTAGCACCAAAAGATTTCATGTCAGACCTCCATTCGTTTTAGTGTGCGTAAACTTGCTAACTGTGCTATTGACAAGTGTGCATGTAGTTGCTAATATTTGAATTAGCAAGAGTTAGCGAGTATCGGTGACTATATGCACATTATAATGGTAAGTGTGCAAGCTGTCAAGAATAAGTGTGCTAATACTTGCTAGAAAAAATTGGAAGAGGGTACAGAATATGAATCGGACAATCCTTCATAGTGATATGAACTGTTTTTATGCTTCTGTAGAAATGATGCTGAACCCAGAGCTACAGGGAAAAGCAGTAGCAGTGTGCGGGTCCACAGAAAACCGTCATGGAATTGTTCTTGCAAAATCAGAGAAAGCGAAACAAGCAGGAATAAAAACAGGAATGGTTAACTGGGAGGCAAAACGACTTTGTCCGGATTTGATTTTGGTTCCACCCCAGTATGAACAGTATTTAAAATATTCCAATATGGCAAGAGAGATTTATCAGGAATATACAGACCTGGTAGAGCCTTACGGAATGGACGAGTGCTTTCTGGATGTGACAGCAAGTCAGGTTCTTTATGGTTCTGGAAAAGAAATTGCAGACCAGATTCGCTGCAGGATGAAGAATGAACTGGGATTGACTGTTAGTATAGGAATTTCATTCAATAAAATATTTGCAAAACTGGGAAGTGATATGAAGAAGCCGGATGCCATAACTAGCATTGAAGAATCAGAATGGAAACAAAAGGTTTGGCCGCTTCGGGTATCGGAATTATTATTCTGTGGCCGCTCAACTACAAAGAAGCTGGAGCAAGTTGGAATTTATACGATAGGAGATCTGGCAGAAATGGATCATGATTATGTGAACCAGCTTCTTGGTAAAAATGGGCTGATGCTGTGGTCATATGCAAATGGTCTGGATGATAGTCCGGTAATGGAGAAGGACTTTGTGTCTCCGATGAAAAGTGTGGGGCATGGAATTACTTGTACAGCAGATCTTAAAACGGAAGAGGAGGTCTGGAAGGTTATTCTGGAATTATGCCAGGACATAGGACATCGATTAAGGATTCATGGATTGAAAGCACAGGGGGTTCAGATAGCGATTCGCAGTCAGGAACTATTTACAAGGCAGTATCAAGGTCAACTTTCCCTTCCGACGATAGTGCCTTTGGAAATTGCTAAACTGGCGAGGGAACTATTTCAGAGAAATTATGATTGGAAGGAACCTGTGCGTTCGGTAACTGTTCGTGCAATCAACTTGGTATCAGCAAAAGAACCGGAGCAAATCTGTTTGTTTTCGGATCCAATCCGGCTTGAGAAAGAAGAAAAATTATTTCTGGCGATTGAGGAAATTCGGCGGCGATTTGGAAAAAGGGCTATCTATCCAGCGGCCTTGATGAAGGATCTGAAGATGCCGGAATACCGAGATCATGGTTTGATTATGCCGGGAGTTATGAACCGGTAAGATAGGAGGGGCTTATGGGACGGAAAAACTCATTGGCAAAAAACAGTATTCAGATGCTGTGTGTGATGCAGCATCTGGATGAACAAAATTTATATGAAAGGTCAAAATTGTTATTATCTATTTATCGAAATGTATGCTGGACGGCCTGTGACCGTGCTGCAATGCTTCGTGAAGAAGCAGAATATTGTTATGGCAGAGAACTGGAGGAGGGGCTTCTATATCTGAATGATTTTGCTCCTACTGTAGAGAGGGAAAAGTTTGAAGAAACAGTAAAAAGCCTGTTCCAGACCAAGTGGCTTGTGGAACTGGTAGACTCGGCCATGGTTAAAATGCGTGATTTTCCATATTCACCACAGCTTTATTTTGACATTGTGTTTAAGTGTTATTTAAGCCGGTTCCGATATACAGAGCCTGAATTACTGGAAACACTTCGGATGGAAAGAAGCACATATTATGATAGAAAAAAGGAAGCAATTAAAATATTCGGTCTATCCCTTTGGGGGAGTGCTCTTCCTCAAATCAAACAGGCTTTGGAAGAACCGTTACTTTATGAATAGAGGAGAGGTGGTTTTATGAGCAACAAAAAGAAAATGGAAGTTTTGTATTTTGTTGAGCAATACATAAAAAGGTATGGATATCCGCCTACTGTGCGGGATATCGGAAAAGGTTTAGGGTATCGTTCCCCATCAACTGTGCATGGTTATCTTCGGCAATTGAAGGAAGAACATCTGATTGAAAGTGACGGAAGCAAACCGAGAACGCTTCATATCAATTAAATAGTCCGACTAAAGTCCGACAATAGTCCTACTGAAAGTCCGACTTCTCTCATGTTATAGTCAGTACACTGGATGGTCAGTGTGCTGAGCGAGAAGATCTCATACAGAAATGTATGGGGTCTTTTTTTATAGTGTTTTGTGCGCTGCATCCAATTTCAAATTTGTTAAAAGCCAGCGGGATCCTCCCGTTGGCTTCTTTTTTTCTAAGGAGCAGCGTATGGAGAAAAGCTCTTGCTTGAGGATTGCCAGAAACCTATGTCGTAGTCCGCCACTTGTCCTTCGTTTTCACCACCCAACGAAAACTAAGGAGGGCAGGAACATGGCAAAACCGTATAAGATACCGGATTTTAGAAAAATGTATCCGGAAGCCAGCGAGGAAGTAATCGCTGTATTGAGAACAAGTGAAAGAAAAATGCAGTATCAGGAATATGACTTAAAAAGAGCAAGAAATATCGTAGATCCTAAAACAGGAGAGAAAATGACCATTCCTAGCAGAGAGGATTCCTATGAACGCCTGCAGGAAATGGCTGTGCAATTTCCAGAAGAAAACAGAAGTGTTGAGGATCAGATTCTGAAAAAAATAGAGTGTGAACAGTTACATAAATTCCTTTTAGAACTCTCGAAAGAAGAACAGTGGTTGATTCAGGAACTCTATTTTGAGGAACGGACGGAACGGGAGGTAGCTTCGGTACTTGGATTGTCACAGAAGGCGATAAACAAACGGAGACAGAAGATTTTAGAGAAACTGAGAAAATTATTTTAATTATTTTTCTGTTTTTGGTTCTCAAACTTCTCTGCCAGCGTGGAAAGAAGTGAAGGGGACTGATTTCTCTTTCTGTTCTTTGGCAAAAACTGTGTGAAACAGTCATATCCGGCAATACAGATACCTTAGTTGTTCAGCCCAAAAGGAAAAGCACAAAGGAAAATCCGCCACGACCACCTGCAGATAGTCAGAGTGTCTGTCAATAAGATGACATCAAAGGTGCAGAGCGAAAAAAATTTGTCCTTAAAGCAGTTTTGGCAGACTGCCTGCAATGACCTGAACAGCCTATAATGATACTTCCGTCCAGTCACAGCCCCGCAAAACGGGAACACGCAATGAGGGCGGCTCGGAGAGACCCTCGGAGGGGAACAATCCCATGACAGCCTTAAGCCATGGCTGGTCAGTGTTGCCGCCCAAAGATATCGGTTGTAACAGGAATATCAGTATTTCCGATATCTGGTTCCGGGAAGTTGTGTCGAATAGGAACTTTTGAAAATGAAGAACAAGTGATTTTTAACAGAAACTATGGCGGCAGCTTTATATTTATCCAGCCGAAAAGGAAAGATGGATCAGCTGGATAAGGCTGCCGCTATCCTTGTGTTCTAAATCACAAAATGATAAGGAGGAAGATGTATATGCGTGTCAAAGAATTTATGGAATTATATTCTGACAGCAATTTTCATTTTATGACGTCGAAAGGATATTTATTTCTGAATTCTGACCAGGTAAAATCCATACTTTTGGAAGGGCAGAAAGAAGCAGCCAAGAAGGAGCTGGGAAAGGGAATCCGAGCTGATGAACTTTTGGCAGGCGAGGTCATCAGCGTAAGCTGGAAAAAGGGCATTTGCCATATGACGGCAGAATTACATAGAGATAGAGACTTTTCATAAAGAGTAGGAACATTCGTAGTCCAGAGTAGATGGAAGGAGGGGAAGTGTTACGATAAAAAAAGGAGATATATATTATGCAGACCTGATGCCGGTAATAGGCTCTGAACAGGGGGGAATCCGGCCGGTTTTGATTATTCAGAATGATGTTGGTAATTGTTACAGTCCAACTGTCATTGTGGCAGCAATTACAAGTCGGCCTAATAAGCACTGGATACCTACACATATCGAATTGGGAAATCATGTAAGAGGCCTCCATAATGATTCTGTTATTTTATTGGAGCAGGTAAGGACGATTGACCGGATAAGATTAAGAGGGTATGTAGGAAGTCTGAGTGGAGCCATGATGCGTAAAGTAGATGAGGCAATTCTCGTGAGTTTTGGTGTAACAGTACAGAGAAGAACATAAAGGGTGTTTGGAAAAGGAGCAGGAGGCAGGAATGGGTCAGGGAAAACGTGCGTGGATCTATTGTGCGATTGATGCACCGGAAGATAGAAATGGTGCATTAAAAAGTCAGTTTAAACAGCTGATTGATTATGGAGAGCAGATGGGATTTGAACTGGTTGGAAGTTCCAGTGATGTGGGGACAACTCCGCTTTGGAATCGAAATGGATTTCGTCATTTTATAGAAGCGGTTCAGAAAGAACAGGTAGATGTTCTTTTGATTGTAAACCGTGGCAGGCTGTCCAGATCATCCATGCAGCTCGCAAGATTTCAGATCCTTCAGGAAAGCTATGATGTCGATGCATATTCGCCATTGGAAGGGAAAATTGAGTTTGGCAGTTGAAAAAATAGGAGAGAAGATTTTATGAGAGCAGAAGAAAAGAATATGGTAGAACGGATCATGGACACAGAAACGATGGGATATGCCTATGAGTATCCATATGGTGGGGGAGCCAGAAAAGAATATATGTTGGCACTGACCCCGGAGAACTTGGCAAATTTTATCGGTGCGAGAGGATATGATGCTAAAAAAATAGTGATTACCGATGTGTTGGATCGCCTGATTGTGAATACCTGTATGGGGATGCTGGATGTTTGTCCGAACCAGAAATTATGTGGGAGAATTATTGAGTATTTGGCGCCGATCCAGCTGGGAGAGAAGGAGGCTGGAGAGATTTTGGCGGTGGAACGCAATGTGGCAGATGAATATTTTGCTATGGAAGATGAAGCGGTTACGATGGCAGAATGTCAGATGTTATAGAGATTGTTGAGGAGGTAGAACGATCATGATTGGGATATTGATTGTTGCGGCAGTTGGAATTATTGGATTTTTGTTAACTGCAGGTATTGCATTTGGAATAGCAGGGAGTTATCAAATCGATTGACGTTGTTTATTGATAATGCTTCGTTTGAAAAGGAAAGATTGTTACATTGTGTGATAGCTATGAGAAGAGTAACACGGTATACTGTGTATAGCGTTAGAGGAAAGGAGTAAAGTAATATGGCAAGGTATATTGTGGATTCCCAGATAGATAATCACGAAAAATATTATTTCATTCGTGAACAGGAGAGTCAAGACATAGTGTTACTGCCCTCCAAGTATCTAATGCATAAAAAAAGATCAAAATTGTCACCTAACACTATCAGAAGAAGTGCAGGAGCCATTTCATACTATCTGAATTATATAGATGAGACTGGCATTCAGTTAGATGATGTATGGGAGATGCCATATGATAAGCAGCAGGAACACTTTACAGACTATTTGATATGGTTACAGGCAGGATTGCATAGTGGAGATAGTTATAAAAAGAAACCATATAATGAGACCTGTAATGCATATTTAAAAGAGGTGTTCCGATTTTATAGATTTTCTGGACAGCAGGATGAATCTACAAAGCAATTGAAAGTCCTCTCTGATATGAGAATTATTGTACATAATTCAGTGGGAGTAAAAAGAACATTATATCGGAATACATTTCATGGATATCTACAGGAAAAAGGACATATAGGGAAGACCATAGAGCAGGATAAGATCGTGATTTTATTAAAGGCATGTGCCAATTGTCGCGATCAAATCCTGCTTTTATTATTAGCAGAAACGGGATTTCGCATCGGGGAACTTTTGGGAGTCCGGTATGCGACAGACATTGATTATGAGAGACACTTGCTGTATGTCAATTTTAGAGAAGATAATGAAAATGGAGCCAGAGCTAAGAATGCAGAATACAGAAAGGCAAAAATCAGCGATGCCACCTTTGAAATTCTGCAGTTTTATATAGAGGAATATAAAGACCTTATTTTCCAGCAGGAATACTTGATTATTAACATTTCGGGAGATTATGCAGGAAAACCGATGCAGGACTCAGGCGTCTATGCATTGATGGAACGGCTGCAGAAGAAGACTGGGATTAAAGTAACACCACATATGCTGCGGCATTATTTTGCAAATGCTCGCCGGAAGGCTGGATGGAAGCTGGAACTTATCAGTCAAGCGCTTGGGCATCGAAATATAGAAACAACAATGAGATATTTAAATATATCGGATCAGGAGTTGATGGATGTCAGTGATGAATTTTATAGAAAACATCAGTCCATTTATGAAATTGACAAATTACTTTAGGGAAGGAGGAGAAGTATGTGACTGCATTAAGATTATTGAATACGGAATCACAGGATAAAGCGGATTATCTTCACAACCAGTTGATAACAGATATAAATGTACCGAGTACATACTGGGAGTGTGCAGAGTCCTACCTAAAAGGTGTAGGGATATATGATGTTTTCCTTATAGAAGAACAGGATTTCCGTAATTATAAAATCTTTTTGCGTGAAACAGGGAACTTTACAAAGAAACAGGTATTTGAGCGAACTGGGTTCCTGCGAAATTTGAAGAAGACCCTCATCCAAGAAGAGTATAAAGAGTTGTTGAATGAAATTGAGCAGTGCAATACAGTGCAAGAACGCTTGAAAGGAAATGTCAGGAATTTCTTGATAAGACAGAGAATTCATCATGTAAAGGAAATTGATTATAGAATCAGAGAACTGTATGAAAGTGAGCTGCGCAGGACAAAAACTTCCTCGAAAGGCCTTGAATATTTGAAGACATTGGATCGGATCAAGCAGTTTGATATCCGAAAAGAAATGGAAACCCTTTCTGGAAGAAATAAAGAGCGGCTCAAGTATGAAGGGCAAGTGATTTTTCTTCCCTATATACCGGATCAGGACATAGCATCAGATTTTGATTATATCCAAGATAAAAGCGAACTGGTATGGGATTTTAGTCAAAAGGCGCCGGAAACTTTAAAAAAACAAATTTTTCAGATTTTGTGCTATGCCTTAAGAAATATAAAAGACAGCAAGGATCGAAGAGTGCGCTATCTTCTTCCTTTAAGGTGGATGTATGAGTTTTGCGTAGAGGAAGGAATTGAAGATATCGAGCGGCTTGAGCTGGAGCAAATAAAGAAATTGGAAACAATTGTAGCCAGGAAAGTTGCAAATGTGAAGAATAGTATGCAGATTGTGGATAACAGCCGCAAAATACTATTTATGAGTGGAAAAGAAATTCACTGGTATGCAAATGTCTGGTATATGGAAAGATTCAATTTTGCACCAGAGCGTGTAAATCCAAGCAATCCTGTGCAGCGACTCAGTTTTTACGAAGTGACGAATGCGAGAAACAGAGAATTGCTGCAAGAATATATGAAATATCAAGTAGGTATCGGTGATTTAGCACTTGGAAATATACGAAATCAATTGTGTTATATTAAAAAATTTCTAGTTTACTTTAACACATTTGAATCCATATGTGAAATTACGGAAGAACAGATAGCAGAGTATTTCAAACTTCTGCAGGAAGAGGAAATTAAAGCAGAAACAGTAAATAGACAGATATTTGATATTCACAGATTTTTTGTGTACTTAAATGCTAAAGGACATATCAAGAGAATAATTTTTGATCCGAATTATTACATCCAGAAAGTTTTTCCATATCACCATGATCGAAGTGTTCAGGAAGATGAGTATATGGAAATATTAAAAAGGCTGAAGTTTTTTCCAGAGGTACAAAGACTTATTTTTCTAAATTTATGGGCAACAGGATTACGGATCAGTGAAGTGTGTACATTAAAAGGAGGTGCATATTATTGGGATGGGGAAGATGCATGGATTAAGGTTTATCAAATCAAAATGAAAGCGGAAAAAATGATACCAATTTCATTGGTGCTTTATCAAATTATGAAAATTTATATAAATAAGCATCATATTAAACCTACCGATTTCCTGTTTAAATCAAAGGATGGCGGGGCATATAGGACTGGTACATTTGTTAAGGGCTTCAAAGCAAATTGTAAGAAGTATGGAATACATATTTCGGGCGAAACATTCAAGACGCATGATTACAGGCATACATTGGCAAGTAGTTTCTATGATGAAGGAGTGTCCATTCAGACGATTCGGGATTATTTAGGGCATAACAATGAAAATATGACAAAGCAGTATATAGACTACATGCCTAAACGGATCGAACAGGCGAATAAGGAATATTTCAATCAGGCAGAAAATCTTCTTGCAACTGGAATTATTCCAAAGAAACGGGGTGAAAAAACTGGAAAATAAGATACATATCTATGAATTAGACTGCTATAAAAATGCGACTGAAGAACAAAAAAAGAGAATGAGGGTTCGGAAAGACCGTTACTTCGACTTGGAGGGACTTCCGTCAGAAGAAGTAAGAAAGCTCCTAGAAGATTTTGTCTGGGAAAGGGGAAAGAAACTTGCTCCAAGTAGTTTGGCATCTGAAATATTATATTTTAATAATATCCGGAATTTTCTTATAGAAAAGAATATTAAAATCCTGAGATATGAAGACGAGAATAAGATTATTTTGCAGCTAAAGAGTTGGATGATGGAAAAGGGATATGCCCTTACAAGTAAGAAGTATCGAAGCGTTTATGAAATTGTAGCAACAGAAACACCTGGCATAATAAAGCATATGAAGAAAATTCTGAGGTATTCTCAGAAAGATGGGGGGTGCTTAGAACAGGAGAGAGATGTGTGGGAATTGGACAAGTTTGAATTTCCTCTCCGCAGCAACCCGATAAAGAATGTAAAGACTATAAATTTTAAAGGAATTAGTCAAATAACAATCCGAAAAGAAGTTAAAACAGTAATTTTTATGCATTTGAAATATATGGCAATAGGAAGTATTATGGCTGAGGTGGTAGCGACTAAAAGATTTTGTAGATATCTGGAATTAAGGTATCCTAAGATTATATCATTACTAGATTTGACACGGGATATTATGGAAAGCTATTTGATCTATCTTCAGACAGAGGCAAAGGAAAGGAAAAATTATCGCTCTGATTTATATGGTCTACGAAGGGTAGTTGAAGATGTGGGAAATCATTATGATAGGCAGGATATCAAAAACCTATTTATAAGTACAGATTTTCCCAGCACGCCAAGATATCTATTTAAGTTTTATTCGGACGAAACCATAAAGAAGCTGAATGAAAACATTTTTCAGATGGATGAACAAATAGCGAGGGCGTTAATCCTTCATCAGCTGCTGGGAACACGAATTTCGGATACGCTTACACTAAAAACAGACTGTTTGAGTATAAGAGAAAATCGATATTTTATACGAATCGAGCAGGTAAAATCAATTACATTTGAAAAATCAATTAGTGATGAAATAGCACAGCTTATTATAAAGTCAATTGATTATACCGAGGAACATTATGGAAAGACAAAATATATTTTTGTAAAAAAAGATGATCCATCGAAACCATTTCAGTATAGCATGCTCCAAAATCGAGTCATGCAAATGATTAGGAAAAATGATATTCGGGATGAGAATGGAGAACTGCTGAATTTTGGAACACATACATTCCGACATTGTTATGGGAAAAAGCTGACAGAAATGCATATCGACGACTGGATGATCGCAAGGCTTTTGGGGCATAAAACATTACAAAGTGTACATCATTACCGAAAGATTGGGAACAAGATAATGGCGGATGAAACGAGGGCCGTCAGAGAGAAAATCGATATGATTTTAATGGATGTGGTAAAGGAGTGGGATGGGTATGAAATATGATAAGATGATAGCTGTTAACAAAGCTGAGAGTGAGCAGAAAATAAAAAAGGCGATTCGGGCAATCGATGATATGAGTGCCAGAGGGATGCCGATATCTGTAACAGAATTGGTTCGTTGGACAGGTTTATCAAGAGGATTTTTTTATAAGAATATGCAAGTCCGTCAGAGACTTGAGGAAGCTGTCAAACTGCCACGGCGGATAGATGTACAGCAGCCATCTGAAGAAACAAATGTTGTGGGTTATAATTTTCAGGAATTGAAGAAGGATTTTAACAGCTGTCAGTCAGAGAATCAAAGGTTAAAGGTTGAAAATGAGCAGCTTCTCCAAAAGTGCAGTATACTTCAAAAAGAGGTGGACACATTGAAGAAACGGTTGGATCGAAAGGAGATTGCGTTGTTGAAAAAACTATAAAGGTTGTGATTAAAGATGAAAGCAAATAAAATCATCGAAATGAGCCAGGAGAAAAGTAGGCAAAAAGTAAAACTAGCAATGGAAGAAATTCAAAGAATGCGTAATGAGGGTGAAAGGATTACAGTTTCCGGATTATGCAAAAGAACAGGATTATCTAACTCGTTTTTCTACAGAAATGAAAAAATCAAAGAAGAAGTACATAAAGCTGTTGATATTCAAAATCAAAGCTATAAAATGAACATAGACGAAGCGGAACTCCTTGATGAGTATAAGGAAAAGTTGTTAGCTATGAGAATTGAAATTATAAAATTGAAAGCGGAAAATCAAAAGCTGGAATCAGAGTTAGATACTTTGCGAAGGCAACAGAAAGGTGTGAGTGATGTTAAATGAAGTATGATAAAATCGTAGGTCTCAAGAAACAACAAGAAAAAGAGAATTTAGAAATTATTCAGAGAGAGATTGATGCGATGCTCCGAAGAAAGGAGAGGATCTCGATTACTACATTGGCAAAATATGCAGGAGTTGATAGAAGTTATTTTTATAGAAATTTACAGGCCAAACAAATGGTAGAAGATGCACAGTTGAAGCAGGGGGAATGTTATAATCCTAAAAAGGCAATTTTTGATAGAGCAACTGAGGAAGTTAATAAACAGCTGAAAAGACAAATGATTTTATACAAGAGACGAATTAAAGAGCTAGAGCTGCAGATAGAATTACTAGAAGAGGAAAATCAGAGGTTGAAAGAAAATAGATAATTTTACATAAAGTAAGAGAGCAGACTTTTGGACAAGAGGATATCCAAGAGTCTGCTTTTTTACTAAATTAAAAAGAAAAATAATTTACACATCGGAGTGATGTGAAAGATAAAACAAGTATTTTCAAGCATTCCGGGGCAGGTACTGGATTTTATGGTGGTTGCAGTCGGTCTGGTATTGATATTCAAGGATCGCATTACGGATTTGGTAACATCGATATTCGGAAAGATAACGTCTCAGGCGGGGAAAATATGAATCGGGAAACGACAGCCTGTATCCGTACGGAAAAAAGCAGGACGGACGGGAAGCGCTGCGGCGAAAGCCGCGGCGGTCAGCCCGGATATATGACGGTATATCTGGCATTGATCATGGGGATTTTGCTGTCTTTGATAATGGCGGTCATAACGGCAGCGAGAATTTCGACTGTCCGTATGCACATTGAATGCTGTGCGGATATGGCGCTGGATTCCGCTCTGGCGGAATATCACAGGGAAATGCTTCGGCAGTATGAATTGTTTTTTATCGACACCTCCTATGGAACGGGTGACCCGTCCTATCACCGTACAGAGGAGCATGTTTTTGACTATATGGAGAGAAATCTAAGACCGCAGGAGGAATTTAAGGTGATGGCGGGGGCGAAGGATATTACGGGGCTTTCTGCAGAGTCGGTTACGCTGCGGCAGGCCGGAGTCGCGACGGATGAGGAAGGAAGTGTGCTGAAATATCATGTAGTCCAGTATATGAAGGACATAAACGGAATTTCGCTGGCGGAGGAGCTGCTTGGCTTTGGCAGGGCTGCGGAGAAGTGGCAGGGTTACGATATGGAAGCGAAGTGGGATGCGGCGGAAGCGGCAATGAAGGAGGAAATCATTCATAAAAAAAGGCTGCAGGACGAGGAATGGGACGGGGAAATCCCGGAAACGCCTTCTGATGCTGTACAGGCAACGAGGGGGGAAGGGATTCTCGGAGCAGCGGCGCAGGGGATGAAGCTATCAGCTGCATCGATAGCGGGGGAGAGCAGACCATCTGTAAGAAAGCTGAATCAGGGAACCGGGCTTGCAGCAGACAAGGATAAGGCAGATGGACTTTTGGCAAACGGGATGCTGTATGCGTATATCCTGCAAAAATGCGGATATTTCGGTGCGGAAAAAGAAGGTGGAGCACTTGCGTATCAGGTGGAATATATTTTGCATCGGAATACGGGCGACCGGGAGAATCTGAAAAAAACACTGAGGGAGATATTGCTTATACGGGAGGCGGCAAACGCTACGTTTTTATTCGGCAGCGGACTCCGCAGTCAGGCGGGCGTCACGGCGAAGCTCATCGCGGGAGTGCTGGGGCTTCCGGAAATGGCGGATACGATAGAAACGGTCATTTTATTTGCCTGGGCATATGCGGAGAGCGTTAAGGATATCCGTATCCTGCTGAAAGGGGACAAGGTTCCGGTCATGAAGACGGAAGGAAGCTGGAATACGCCGTTTTCACAGCTTTTGACATATCGGGCGCATCTGGATTCGTACAAAAGCGCGGAAGGCGGGCTGTCATACAGGGACTATTTAGGGGCGCTGCTGTTCTGTCATGGCTCAAAGGACGCGGTAAAGGGACTGGCAGATATCATGGAGAGCGATATCAGGCTGACGCCGGGAAACGGGAGATTTCGGATAGACGGGCTGATAGACGGCATGGAGGCGTGCATCAGGGTGGTCAGCCGCTATACGGGAAGTTATGAGATAATACGCAGATATGAGTATGAATAGAGGGGAGGAACGGGCAGGATGTCTTTTTGGAAATCGGGAAAAAGAGCAGACGGATATTTTCTTCAGCCCACTCTCCGGGGCTGCAGGAAAAAAACAAACGGACAAAGCGTTCTCTGCGCGTATGGCTTCCGGGACTGCAGGGATGAAAAAAGGACGTCCTGCCGGGGCTTTCCCGGAAACATGACAGTGGAAGCAGCGCTGGTACTTCCGATTTTTTTGTTTGCGGCGGTCAATCTTTTATCTGTGCTGTTGATGTTTCAGACATATTCTGCTGAGGAGGCCAGGCTTCATCAGACGGGGCGGCAGATGGCGCTGTACGCATATGGTCAGGAGGACGGGGATTCGGAAATCCGGCTGGTGAATGTAAACCGCATCAAAGCTCCGTTCGGAATCGCCGCTTTCGCAGGAGGATATACGGTAAACGGCTGTGTAATGCACAAATGGATTGGCTATGATCTGAGCGGGGCGGGCAGCGAGCGTCCGGAGCAGGAAGAGGAGCTTGTATATATTACCCGGTCGGGCAGCGCATATCATCGGGAAAGAGGATGCCGATACTTAAATCCGGCGATACAGATGACAGACAGGGTGCATGCGGAGAAGATGGAGACAGAGGAGGGCGGTAAATATACGCCATGCCTTGCTTGCGGCGGAAAAAGCAGCGTCGTATATATCACGGAGGGCGGAAACCGGTATCACAGTACGGTGAACTGTACGGGGCTAAAGAGGGCGATAGAGAGCGTGACGCTGACAGAAGCAGTCGAATCGGGGCGGCATCCGTGTCCGTCATGTGGTTAGGAAGTAAAACAGGAGGACTATGATAAAAAATGGAAATAGGACTTGCGATAATATTCGGGACATGCTGTTCGGTGACGGACTGCATCAGACAGAAGATTACGGCATGGACATTGTGGGCGGGAGCGGTGTCAGGGGTTTTGACAATGATGTTTCGGCTGATGCAGGGACAGGAAGATATGGTTTCGGCGCTTGCAGCCCTTGTACCGGCGGGGATATTTTTGGCGTTAAACCTTTTGACAAGGGAAAAAGTGGGGAAGGGCGATGGATTAATGCTGTTAGTGCTGGGGCTTTTACTGGGATGGAGGCTGTGCCTGGCGGTTCTTTGTACAGCGTGTCTGTTGACAGGCATTCTGGCGGGTGTCGGGACTATGGCAGGAAGGCTGCATCGGGGCAGCAGACTGCCGTTTGCACCGTTTCTTCTCGCAGCAGTGATACTGGTCGGACTGTCAGGGAGAACAGGATGAGAAGTGGGAGCGCAGACGGATATGTGGTCGTGGAGGCGGCGGTTCTTTTGCCGCTTGCATCTCTTATAATGGTGCTCCTTGTCTGGCTCGGAAGTTATTTGTACCAGAGCTGTTTTTTGTCACAGGCAGCATATATTGCAGCGTTTCGGGGAAGCAGATTTCCAGAGCGGGGAGCAGGATATGTACAGAGGGAGCTGGAAGAACTCATGGACGGGGAGGTGCTGCGCTTTTCGGAAGAGAGCTTCCGGGTGGATAGTGGTATCCTGAGTGTAACGGTAGTGATGATAAGGGAAACGCCTTTTTCGAGGCTGGGCGGTACGGTAAGACCGTTGTATGTGAAGCGAAGGGCTGCTGTGCGGGAGGCGGTGCCGTATATCAGAGGGAGGAGGCTGTTGGAGGGAATGCAGGATACTGGAGGAAATACAGGATGATAAAGCGGGAAGCGATATATAAAAGAGAACTCAATCATAGCTATATGGTTCTAAGGTGCAGTGGGACGGAGCTGACAGAGCGATATGATTATCGTATCCTGATGCATAACCGCATCAGGCGGCTTTTGCCGTGCAGCATGCGCCAGATGGATGGCGAAGATTTTTTATATTATGATATTTCTTCCAAGCAGCCTCTGGAACGGTTGTATGAGGGAGGAATGCTAAAGGCATCGGATCTTGCGGATATTATTCGGGAAATTGCAGCGGTTCAGGCAGATTTGGGAGAATATATGCTGGATGAGTCGGGACTTTTGCTGGAAGAGGGGATGATATTTGCTGATGTGGAGACAAAGGAGCTGCATTTTGCCTTTTATCCGGGAAATAAGGAGGCGGTCAGACAATATGAAGGGCTGGCGGATTTCTTCCTGGGGAATACGGACCATAGTCAGGAACAGGCGGTCGATTTGGCGTATGAGTTTTACCGGATGTCAAAAACAGATTATTTTGTCCTGTCCTCTTTTCTGCCCCTTTTGGAAAAAAAGCTGGCATCTGTAAAGACGGGCTGGAAAGAGGAGTCCCTGGCAGAAATGGAAAGGCTTGAAGGAGCGGCCTTAAAAGCGGATTTCGGAGACAGCCAGGATCGGGAAGAGAAAGAGGAAACGGGAGAAAAGGAAGGAAAGAAAGCAAAGAAGGAGGGAGTATTTCAGAGGCTGCTCTCATTTCTGAAAAGGGAGAAAGGGGCAAGAGCAGAGACGGATATTTCAGAGGAATGGTCCGATATGGTATGGGACAGCTATGAGCAGCAGCTTTATGAAAACGGAAGTCAGGAGACGGTATATTTTGCCGATTTGGATAAAAAAGAAAGACAGATACAAAAGGCTTTGTGTTTAAGGGCGGAGGAAGGGAACAGAAAGATTTTGCTGAGGGATTTTCCGATAACATTCGGCAAGATGAAGGGGAGGGTAACGGTCGTTTTGGAGGACCATTCCGTGAGCCGCATTCACGCGCAGATTGAGGCTGCGGAAGACGGGATGCGCATAAGAGATTTGAATTCCAGGAACGGAACGTGTATAAATGGGAAAAAGCTGCTTCCGAACGAGACAGAACCTTTGCAGGAGGGCGACACGGTCAGCTTTGGAAGGGAAAGGTTCCGGTGTGAAAGGGCGTAAGATGTAATGGGAAAGAGCGTTGACATCAGTGCACTGACGTGATAACCTCATGTACAGGAGGAAACAGCTATGGAGTACCGGGAAAGAATGGAGAACGGCAGATATGCAAGAGGTGCGGGCAGCGGTTTCAAAAGCGGGAAACTGCCGGTTTGCACAACGGCTCTTGTCTGTTTAAATGTCGGGATTTTTATAGCGGGGCTTATTGCGCCCGGTCTGGGGCGATGGATGGGAGCGAAGGGATGTTTCAGCGTTGTATATCTGCTTTATGAAAAGAGCGGGTTTTACCGGTTGATAACGGCAGCGTTTTTCCACGCGGATATCGAGCATCTGCTCAATAATATGCTGCTTTTGTATTGTTGTGGAGATATTGTGGAGAGATGTCTTGGGAAGATGCGCTTTTTGCTTCTGTACTTTGGAACTGCCATATGCGGTAATCTGTTGTCTGCGGCATTTGAGCTTTCAACGGGAAGCTTTTATGATTCCATCGGGGCCAGCGGAGCGGTGTTTGGCCTGACGGGGGCGTTGCTGTTTTTGGTTATCATGCGCCGGAGGGCTGCAGCGCAGATTTCACTGGGACGCGCGGTGTTCGCCGTATTTTTATCGCTGTATGCAGGATTTGGCAGCGCATATGTAAACAATGCCGCCCATATAGGCGGTTTGCTGAGCGGTTTTATTCTGGGATTTTTGCTGAGTGTGATACCGCCGATATTTCAAAAACATCAGAAAGAAGGGAACAGAGGATGAAAAAAGACGATTGTATTTTCTGTAAGATAGCAAATGGGGAGATTCCGTCCAATACAGTTTATGAGGATGATGAGTTTCGGGTGATACTCGATCTGGGACCTGCGACAGAGGGACATGCCCTTGTGTTGCCCAAAGAGCATTTTTCGAATCTTTACGAGCTGCCGGAGGACTGGTGCGGCAGAGCATTTACATTGGCAAAGAAGGTGGCAGGGCAGATTACGGAAAAGCTTGGCTGCGACGGATTTAATATCGTTCAGAACAATGGGGAGGCAGCAGGGCAGACAGTACCGCATTTTCATATTCATCTGATACCGCGTTATGAAAACGACGGACAGAAGATAGGCTGGGAGCCTCAGAGCCCTTCAGCAAACGAGCTTGCAGCTATCCGGGAAAAGATATGCAGATAAAATATATCAGCTTGGATGAACACTGAGCGGATGCAGAAACAGCGCGGAGCAGGAGAGGTACTCAAATTCCTGTTTCGCGCTGTTTCATATTTGGTGTGTTTTTTCTTTATATTCTTTTTCTTTATACGCTTTTAGTCCTGATTTCTTCAAAAATATCAAGTATGGTCGGGATAGCATTTGTCTGGCGGCTTTTTTCCATTGCATCGATATAAGTCTGGCGGCTGCAGTAGAGCTCGTGTACTTTTTCCGTAAGAAGGTCGGGAGAAAGATAATCTTCATCGATAACGATGGAGAAGCCTTGCGCCTCGAAGGAGCGGGCGTTTACAATCTGGTCTCCGCGGCTTGCACCGGCAGAAAGAGGAATGAGCAGATTGGGTTTTTTTAAAGCGAGCAGCTCGCATATCGCATTTGCACCGGCTCTGGAAACGACCACGTCTGCGAGGGCAAACAGGTCTTTTAACTCCTCTTTTACATATTCAAACTGGCAGTAGCCCTTTTGATTGAGCAAAAGATTATCTATCTTGTCTTTGCCGCAGATGTGGATTATCTGGAAATCTCTGAGCAAAGCGGGCAGGGCTTCACGAACAGACTGATTTATCACGGCGGAGCCAAGGGAACCGCCGACAACCATGAGCACCGGCTTTGAGGCATCGAAATTACAGAGTTTTCTTGCAGCCTGTTTATCGCCGGAAAGGAGCTCCTGACGGATTGGAGAACCGGTCAGGATACTTTTTTCCGGAGGAAGTGTTTTAAGTGTCTCCGGGAAATTGCAGCAGACTTTTCTGGCAGCAGGGATGCAGAGTTTGTTCGCGAGTCCGGGAGTCATATCAGATTCATGAATAACGCACGGAATCTTTAGGGACGCCGCGGCGCGGACGACCGGAACGGATACGAAGCCGCCTTTTGAAAATACAATGTCCGGCTGAATCTGTTTTAGTAGCTTGCGGGCCTCCGAGCAGCCTTTGATAACACGGAACGGGTCGGTAAAATTTTTCAGATCGAAGTAGCGGCGGAATTTTCCGGTAGAAATGCCGTAATAGGGGATGTCGAAATCAGCCATCAGGCGTTTCTCCATCCCGTCATAGGAACCGATATAAAACACCTCATATCCGGCCTGCTTCAGTCCGGGGAGCAGGGCGATATTCGGGGTGATATGACCGGCAGTCCCGCCGCCGGTCAGAACGATTTTTTTACTCATTTTCAGGCTCTCCTAAACATCACTTTTCGCTGTGCCGCATCAGTTGGCGTGCAGCATTTCCTCCAGCGCGAGCGCGAGCTGGTCAGGACATGAGGTGGGCTTAAAGCCGCAGCGGATGCCCTTCAGGCGTTCGATGGCGTCCTGAGCCTTCATGCCGATCACGAGGCTGGATATCCCTTTCAGATTGCCGTTGCAGCCACCGGTAAAAGAAACAGATTTTATCGTGTCACCGTCTAATTCCAGCTGTATCGCAGTAGAGCAGGTTCCCTTTGTCTTGTATACCATGGTTTTATTTCCTCCTGTTGTCGAAAATCCGAAATTTTTGTTCTGTTACGGATTATAACAGCTTTCTTTTGAAAAAGAAAGGCGGAATTTGGAAATCGATTGTACGCCCAAAGGGATTGCGGCAGAGCGTGTGTGCGTCTTATACTGGAAGCAGGGCTGGCGGCCCGCAGTTTATAAGTCAGGACGACGGAACGGGGGAAATATGGTTACATTTCTGGAGGGACATTTTGTGTTTTTTGCACTGGCGGTCAGCTTTCTGCTATTAAGCATTGTATGCAGATTTTTGACGGGTATGCGGCTGAAAAAGCTGATACGCGATGCGGCAAAGCTGTCTGCGACTGAAAATATACTGCTGAAACAGTGCAGATTAAAATTTCAGAGTTGTTATGAATTGAACGGTGGTGTGGTAAATACCGGAGTCTTTGTGGAAAAATTTATACAGGGGATAAGGCTCGGGAGGTTCAGCCTGCGATTTTGGGAGATGGCGGCGGGGCAGTTTCTTTTACTGTCGGTTTTGGCGGACGGACTTGGGGCATGTATAGGAATAGCTATGGGAGAGTCGTTAGGAGATGTGCTTCCTTTTTATCTGTTGGCGGTCGTATCGCTGTTTGCCTGTTTTTCGGCAGCGGGTATCATAGATACGGCTGGAAAACGGGAAATACTGAAAACAACGCTGGAAGATTTTCTGGAAAACAGGATGGCGGTACGTTTGGATGGAGTAAAGAAGGATAAGGTCTGTCTGGAAGAACAGGAGAAGAAAATCTCGCCGGCAGTTTCGGCGGCAGGGGAAGCAGGCAGAGAAAGCGAAGCGGAAAAAGACGAGCTGGAAAAACTTTTGAGGGAATTTCTGGCTTGAAATTAGGTTGTATCTTTGCTACACTCTTAATGGGTTAAAGAGGCAAAGCGCAGGACAAGACATTGGGGATTTTAATGGTGCCTTCGGCAATGCGCGCCGAACAACATATGAGTCCTTCCTGACAGGAAGGAAAGATGAAACAGGAGGTTACAAGATGAAAAAAATAACATTCGACTATAGCAAAGCGGCATGTTTTGTTGCGGAGCATGAAGTTGAGAACATGAAAAAGCTGGCTCTGGATGCAAAGGAGCTGCTCGTATCCAGAGAGGGCGCGGGCAATGACTTTTTGGGCTGGATCGATCTTCCGGTAAACTATGATAAGGAAGAGTTTGCGCGAATCAAAAAAGCGGCAGAAAAGATTCAGGGCGATTCAGAGGTGCTGCTGGTGATCGGTATCGGAGGTTCTTACCTGGGTGCGCGCGCAGCGGTCGAATTTTTAAGACACAGCTTTTATAATACAGTGGATAAGAGCATCCGCAGGACTCCGGAGATTTATTTTGTCGGAAATTCCATCAGCTCTACCTATATCCGCCATCTGATGGATGTGATAGGAGACCGTGATTTTTCTATTAATATGATTTCTAAATCCGGTACTACAACAGAGCCCGCCATTGCGTTCCGCGTGTTTAAGGAAATGCTGGAAGCAAAATATGGAAAAGAAGAGGCTGCGAAGCGTATTTATGCGACGACCGACAAGGAAAAGGGTGCGCTGAAGAAAGTGGCGGATGAAGAAGGCTATGAAGAATTTGTTGTGCCGGATGATGTGGGAGGACGTTTCTCTGTGCTGACGGCAGTCGGACTTTTGCCGATAGCAGTAAGCGGTGCGGACATTGACAAACTGATGGAAGGCGCGGCTAGCGGCAGAGAGTTGGCACTGAACGCTCCGTTTGAAGAAAATGATGCGGTAAAATATGCCGCACTTCGTAACATCATGCTGAAAAAGGGCAAATCTGTTGAGGTTCTGGCAAACTATGAGCCCAGCGTACATTATGTATCCGAGTGGTGGAAACAGCTTTATGGAGAGAGCGAGGGCAAGGATCAGAGAGGTCTGTTCCCGGCGAGCGTGGATCTGACCACAGACCTTCACTCGATGGGACAGTTTATTCAGGACGGAGCTCGCATCATGTTTGAGACCGTTATCAATGTGGAAACTTCCCGTGAGGAGATCATTCTCAAAGAAGAGCCGGTGGATTTGGACGGACTGAATTATCTGGCCGGGAAGAGCGTTGATTTTGTCAACAAGAGCGCAATGAACGGTACTATTCTGGCGCATACGGACGGACAGGTTCCGAACTTTATGGTAAATGTGCCTGAGGTCAATGAATTTTATCTGGGACAGCTGTTCTATTTCTTTGAGTTCGCATGCGGTGTGAGCGGTTATCTTCTGGGTGTGAATCCGTTTAACCAGCCCGGTGTTGAGGATTATAAGAAGAATATGTTTGCTCTTCTGGGCAAGCCCGGGTATGAGGAGCAGAGAGAGGCTCTGATGAAGAGACTGTAATCGGGTATTGCTTTCATAGGAATAAAAATACGGCAGGCTGCATTGGATTTTGCACCGCCCCCAAAAAGTTAGACTAAAATCTAACGATTGGAGGTCGGTACATTTTTCCGGTGCGGCCTGCCGTTTTCAGTTTTTGAAGGACGAGGTCGGTTGCTCCTTTATAGCGTGACAGGAACTTTCTGTATGTTCTCCTTTCTCGGAATCCATTGAGCAGGATGGTATAAGTCCTTCTTTTTTCATGAGCGCGCTGCCCCATTTGTACATGGCTTCAAGGATAGGGAAAAGGCTTTCTCCGAGCGGAGTAAGGGAGTAATCGACGTGCGGCGGTACGACCGGATAGACGGTGCGCAGGATGAGTCCGTCCTCCTCCAATTCGCGCAGCTGCTGGGTGAGCATTTTCGGAGTGGCTTCGGGGACGAGACGGTGAAGCTGATTGAAGCGCAGTGTCTGTCCGGTCAGGTGCCATAAGAGCAGTGCCTTATATTTGCCGCCGATCAGCCGGATGGTAGCGGAGACAGGGCAGTTCTGGTTGACGTTTTCATGGGATTTTGAAGCTGTTTTATCTGACATATCGAAAGCTCCTCTCTGGCTTTAGCCGGAAATGTATTTTGCGGGCAGAGGCACAGTATCCTTTTGGGTAGTATATTACAAAATAGTGCATTCTTCTAATTTCCATAATAATTGTTATAATGGTAGCAAACGATATGAGAAAAGTCAAATAAAGGTGCTCTGGAATGGAGATTAGGATGAAGAAAGAAGTTTATGATATTACGGGAATGTCCTGTGCGGCGTGCTCGGCGCGGATAGAAAAGGGTATTTCCGGGATGGAAGGCATGGAACAGTGCAGCGTCAATCTGCTCAAAAACAGCATGACGGTCAGCTATGACGAGGACAGGCTGGATTCTGACGGGATTATCCATATGGTGGAGGACATCGGTTACGGAGCGGCAGTCCATGATGCAGGACCGAGGGCACAGGGAAATTCGCCGGCAAAAAAAACGGGTGCGGCAGATGCGGCGGCAGCGCAGACTGAGCTGATGAAAAAGCGGCTTATTATTTCGATGATATTTACGGTCCCGCTGTTTTATATTTCTATGGGGCACATGGCGGGCTGGCCTTTGCCGGAATTTCTGACCGGTATGGAAAATATCATGGTGTTTGCGTTTACGCAGTTTCTTCTGGTGCTTCCCGTACTGGCGGCAGGGGGACATTATTTTAAAAACGGATTTAAAAATCTCTGGCGGCGTTCTCCGAATATGGATTCTCTGATAGCGCTCGGATCGGGAGCGGCGTTTATATACGGCGTTTATGCGATATATAAGATTGCGTGGGGATACGGACATAATGAGATGGAACTTGTGCATAAGTTCGGCATGGATCTGTATTTTGAGTCCTCGGCAATGATACTGACGCTGATAACGCTGGGAAAATTTATGGAGGCTCGGGCAAAATCCAAAACGTCAGAAGCTATCACGAAGCTGATGGATCTTGCACCGAAGATGGCAAAGCTTTTGCGGGACGGAAAAGAGACGGAGATTTCTGTAGACGAGGTACAAAGCGGCGATATCCTGGCCGTGAGGGACGGCGATACGATTCCGGTGGACGGCAGGATCAGCAGCGGTTTTGCATCGGTGGATGAGTCGGCTATCACAGGAGAGAGCCTTCCGGTCGAGAAGCAGACGGGCGATAAGGTGACGGGCGGTACGGTAAACAAGACAGGGTATTTTGAGATGGAAGCGACGGCAGTCGGGGAAAATACGACACTTGCGCGTATCATTCAGCTGGTGGATGATGCGACTTCCTCCAAAGCGCCTATCGCAAAGCTGGCGGATAAGGTCAGCGGCGTATTCGTTCCGGTCGTGATTGTAATAGCGGTCGTGGCGGCAATGGTGTGGCTGGCGGCGGGACAGGGATTTGAAACGGCGCTGTCCATCGCGATATCGGTACTCGTAATCTCTTGTCCCTGTGCATTGGGACTTGCAACGCCGACAGCGATCATGGTCGGGACGGGACGCGGAGCGGCGAACGGCATTCTGATAAAGTCAGCGGAAGCGCTTGAAATCACGCACAGTATCGATACGGTCGTGCTGGACAAAACCGGAACGGTTACGGAGGGAAAGCCGGTCGTAACGGATGTGCTTCCGACAGCAGCGGATGGAAAAGAAGCGGTGACGGCGCGGCAGGAGCTTCTGCGCACAGCGGCTTCGCTGGAGAAGCTTTCCAGCCATCCCCTTGCGGACGCGGTTTTGAAAAAGGCAGAACAGGAAGGAATCGTGCCGGAAGCGGTGAGCGATTATGAGATGATACCCGGACAGGGGATTTCCGGGCAGATGAACGGGGAAAAATGTCTTGCGGGCAATCAAAAACTGATGGAATCTGAAAAAATTGACCTTTCGGCGGCAGAAGGCGTGCAGGAGCAGCTGGCGGATGAGGGAAAAACACCGCTGTATTTTGCAAGGGAAGGAAAGCTGCTCGGCGTGATAGCAGCGGCAGATGTGGTAAAGCCCACGAGCAGTGAGGCGGTCGCGCGGATGCGCGAGATGGGAATGGACGTTATCATGCTCACCGGAGATAATGCGCGCACGGCGGAGGTAATACGGAAACAGGTCGGAATAAAAACCGTCATAGCGGACGTCCTGCCGCAGGATAAAGAAGAAAAGGTGCGTGAATTACAGCGGCAGGGCAGAAAGGTAGCGATGGTGGGAGACGGTATCAATGATGCTCCGGCGCTGGCGCGGGCAGATGTAGGGATTGCCATCGGAGCCGGTACGGATATTGCCATCGAATCGGCAGATATCGTTTTGATGAAGAGCGATTTGATGGATGTGCCGTCGGCGGTAAGCCTGAGCCATGCGGTCATGCGGAATATCAAACAGAATCTGTTCTGGGCATTTTTCTATAATGCGATAGGCATTCCGGTAGCGGCGGGTATTTTGTATCCGGCGTTCGGGATTTTATTAAACCCGATGATAGGCGCTGCCGCGATGAGTTTTTCGTCAGTATCAGTCGTATCGAACGCCCTGCGCCTGAGGTTTTTTACGCCGAAGTGGAAACATGAGGCAGGAACGCCGGAAACAGTGCAGGAAGCTGAAGTGCGGGAAACACAAAATCATATAAAGGAAACACCAAAATATATAGAAGCAGAAAGAAAAGGAGAAGCAGCTATGAAGAAAACAGTGAAAATCGAAGGGATGATGTGTCAGCATTGCGTAAAAGCGGCAACGAAGGCGCTGGAGGCAGTTGAGGGAGTGACGGGCGTGACCGTAAGCCTGGAAGAAAAGCAGGCGGTCGTGGAAGGAACGGCATCCGATGAAGCGCTGACCGCAGCAGTTGTGGATGCAGGATATGAAGTGACCGGAATCGAATAAAGACCGGAAAACGGAATGGGCGAAGAAAGCAGAAGGTTGATAGGACCTGGTGCTTTCTTCGCCTTTTTTCATATATATAATAAGAAAAGAGAAAGATATTGGCCGGCAGTGATCGAGACCGGAGCAGGCGTACGGATTTACATCTTTTTTACAAAAGACTTACCTATTCATGATTTTACGAATTCCTGTTATCGGCTACAATCTGTCATGTACTCAAGGAAATGGTACAGGAAAGAAACGTTACTCGCAGGTAACGAGGAGGAGATTATTATGAAAAAAAGAACACTGAGCAAATTAGCAGCACTTACAATAGTATTGACCATGACAGGCGCAGCACTGGCAGGATGCGGAAACAGCACAGCTGAAACCGCAGGCGAGGCAAGCGCACCGGCAGACAGCGCAGCAGCTGAAGCTCCGGCAGAGAGCTCTGCAGCAGACAGCGAAGCTTCTGCAGAAAACACAGACATTCCGGCAGATCTTTCCGGCAGCGTGACAATGGCAGGTTCCACTTCCATGGAAAAGCTTGCAAATGCCCTGGCTGAGAGCTTCATGGCAAAATATCCCGGCGTAACCGTAACTGCTGAGTTTACCGGTTCCGGTGCAGGCGTTGAAGCAGTGACGGGAGGCAGCGTAGATATCGGAAATGCTTCCAGAAATCTGGCAGAGGATGAAAAGGCAAACGGTGTTGTAGAAAATATTGTAGCCATCGATGGTATTGCAGTTGTGACAGATCCGGCAAATACGGCAGAGGGTCTGACAAAAGACCAGCTCATTCAGATTTACAAGGGTGAAGTAAAGAACTGGAGCGAAGTAGGAGGAGAAGATCAGGCAATCGTTGTAGTCGGCAGAGAGGCAGGTTCCGGCACCAGAGGCGCATTTGAGGAAATCCTTGAGGTAGAAGATCAGTGCGCATATGCAAACGAGCTGGACAGCACCGGCGCTGTTATGGCAAAGGTTGCTTCTACACCCGGCGCAATCGGCTATGTATCTCTGGACGTAATTGATGATACGGTAAAAACACTGAGCCTCGATGAAGTAGCTCCTACAGTAGAGAATATCAAGAGCGGCAGCTATTTCCTGAGCAGACCTTTCGTGATGGCGACAAAGGGTGAGGTTTCTGAGCAGAATGAAGCGGTACAGGCAATCTTTTCCTACCTTGCATCTGAGGAAGGTAAGGCTCTGGTTGAGAGCGTAGGCCTGATCGCAGTAGACTGATACGGTAAAACACAAAATCCAATATATTCGTGATGACATCAAAGGAAAAGGCTCTGTGCAAACAGAGTCTTTTGCCGGATAAGGGAGAACTATGAAAGAATCTTTTTCCGTAATGGGGGGAAAACAGTCAAAAAATGCGGTGGAGCTGTCAGCAAAGGTGATTTTTACAGTATGTTCCTTTTTTGCAGTTCTTGCTGTTTTTTCAATTACGATATATATGATCATCAATGGCACGCCGGCGATTTTTAAGGTAGGGCTGAAGGAAATTCTGTTTGGAACGGTGTGGAAGCCTACTGCAAAAGATCCGTCCTTTGGAATTCTTTATATTATTCTGACAAGTATTGTGGGAACAGGCCTGGCCATTCTGATCGGCGTTCCTATCGGCGTACTGACAGCGGTTTTTCTGGCGGAAGTTGCACCGAAAAGGCTGGCTGCGATCGTAAAACCTGCAGTTGAGCTGCTGGCAGGAATTCCGTCTGTAATCTATGGTCTGCTTGGCATTATGATTTTAAATCCGCTGATGTATAAGCTGGAAACAATCCTGTTTAAAAATTCGGAAACCCATCAGTTTACAGGAGGAGCAAATCTGATTTCCGCAGTTTTGGTACTTGCGGTCATGATTTTACCGACAGTGATCAATATCAGTGAATCTGCGCTGAGAGCAGTTCCGGCGCAATATAAGGCAGCGTCTCTTGCACTGGGAGCATCGAGAATACAGACAATTTTTAAAGTAATCCTGCCTGCGGCAAAATCAGGTATCGTGACGGCAATCGTATTGGGCGTCGGAAGAGCGATCGGAGAGGCGATGGCGATCACGCTGGTATCCGGAAGCTCGGTCAATCTGCCTCTTCCGTTCAATTCCGTGCGTTTCCTGACAACGGCGATCGTCAGCGAAATGGGATATGCTTCCGGATTGCACAGGGAGGTATTATTTACAATCGGACTGGTTCTGTTTGTATTTATTATGATCATTAACGGCTGTCTGACACGCATCTTAAAATCCGGAGATCCTGAGGCACAGGAAAAGAGGGCGCTGAAAAAGAAGGCGGCGGAAGAAAAGAAGATGCGGAGAGTGAGGGAAGGAGCAGAGGCTGTATGAACCAGAGTATCCTGATGAAAAAGGTAAGGGTGTCTGACATCCTGATCACAATAGCAATCTATATGGCAGCGGGCGTTTCCATGCTGATTCTGGCAGGAATTGTATGTTATACGTTTGCAAAAGGAATTTCCAGTATTAACCGGGAGTTTTTAACAACGGTTCCAAGTACGATAAAGGGGACCTTTGGCATTGCCGGAAACCTGTTGAATACGCTTTATATTGTCGTGCTGACACTGCTGATCGCAACACCGATCGGGGTCGGCTCTGCCATTTATCTGAATGAATATGCCCGTCCGGGAAAAATTGTCAGAACGATTGAATTTACAACAGAAATCCTTTCCGGTATTCCTTCGATCATTTTTGGATTGTTCGGTATGGTATTTTTTGGAACTACGCTTGGGTTTGGATATTCGATTCTGACAGGAGCACTTACGCTTACGCTGATGGTACTTCCTCTGATTACGAGAAATACACAGGAGGCGCTAAAAACCGTTCCGCAAAGCTACCGCAGCGGAGCTCTGGGGATGGGAGCGACAAAGTGGTATATGATCCGTACGATTTTGTTGCCGTCTGCTATGCCGGGAATCATTACCGGAATCATTCTTGCAGTCGGAAGAATCGTAGGAGAATCGGCGGCGCTGTTGTTTACGGCAGGAAGCGGCTATCTTCTGCCCAGGACACCCGGCGGATTTTTGTCAAAAATTATGGAATCCGGCGGAACACTGACGATCCAGCTGTATCTGTGCATGTCGAAGGCACAGTATGGAGAAGCCTTTGGTATTGCGGTCGTCCTGCTTGTTCTTGTGCTGGGAATCAATATGCTGACACGATATTTATCAAAGAAGTTCAATGTGGAAAAGAGAGACTAGAAGCGACAGAAAGGGTTATAGATGAGTAACGCAAAGATCAGTACAAAAAAACTGAATTTACATTATGGAGCGAATCATGCGCTGAAGGATATCAATATGGATATCGCGCCGAATGAGATCACCGCGTTTATCGGTCCCTCCGGATGCGGAAAGTCCACATTCTTAAAGACGCTCAACAGGATGAACGATCTGGTGGATGGAGTAAAAATCGACGGAGAGGTATGTATCGACGGAGAAAATATTTATGATGAGAGAGTGGATACGACTCTTCTGAGAAAAAAGGTCGGGATGGTATTTCAGCAGCCTAATCCGTTTCCGATGAGCATTTATGATAATATCGCATACGGACCGAGGATACACGGAATTAAAAATAAATCCGCACTGGATGAAATCGTGGAGGAAAGCCTGAGAGGAGCTGCCATTTTTGATGAAGTAAAGGATCGTCTCAAGAAATCGGCGCTTGGTCTGTCAGGCGGACAGCAGCAGCGTCTCTGTATTGCCAGAGCGCTTGCAGTACAGCCGGAAATCCTGCTGATGGATGAGCCTACTTCGGCTCTGGATCCGATTTCTACATTAAAAATTGAGGATCTGATGGTTGAGCTGAAGAAAAAATACACCGTTGTGATCGTAACGCACAATATGCAGCAGGCTGCCAGAATTTCCGATAAAACAGCATTTTTCCTGCTGGGGGAAATGGTTGAATTCGATACAACGGATAAGATGTTCTCAATGCCGAAAGATAAGCGGACGGAGGACTATGTAAGCGGACGGTTTGGATGATAAATATTCTGTGTTTCGATGCAGAAAGAGGGAGGCGTAAATGCGCGATCAATATAATGAACAGCTGGAAGAGCTAAATGAAAGACTTTCCATGATGGGAGCACTCTGCGAAAGATGTATCGACAGCGTGGCGGTAACGCTTTCGGGCGTAAATGCAGACGGATCCAAAAATGAAGAGGGTACGGAGCAGCGAGTTTTGAAAATTTACCGTACAGATTCGGAAATTGATGAAATGGAGCGCACGATTGAGGCGCAGTGCCTGCGGCTTTTGCTGAAACAGCAGCCGGTTGCCGGCGATCTGCGTTTTATTTCGGCGGCATTAAAAATGATCTCAGATATGGAACGGATTGGCGATCAGTGTGCGGATATCGCGGATATCGCACAGTTTCTGGATGGAGAATCTGCATTTGCAGAGCTGGAGACGGCAGTTAATATCCGGGATATGGCGGCAGAAACGATGAAAATGGTTACAAAGGCCGTGGATTCTTTTATTGCCCGGGATCTGGAAATGGCAAGACAGGTCGTGAAAAATGATGACGTGGTGGATGAGATGTTCAATACGATACGGGAAAAGATAGCGGATCTTATTGCGGCACGTCAGGATAAGGGAATTTTGTTTCTGGATCTGCTCATGATAGCAAAGTATTTCGAGAGAATAGGAGATCATGCGACAAATGTGGCGGAGTGGGTGGAATTTGCCATCACCGGAGAACATGAAAAGAAGCTGAAATATCAGGATTTACTGTAAAAAGAAAGAGAACTATGAAGAAGAAATGATAAAAGGCTGCAGCAAAAGCGGGGAAAAGGACTGCTTTTGCTGCAGTTTTTGTTTTATTCACAGTAAGTTTGTTCTTTTGATGAAAAAGCGCATTTCTGCATACCCGCGTAAAATCGGAAGTTTTTTGGGGCGGTCATTTGTGTTGGAAATTCCGGCGCTGTTTATATTGAATGCACTGTTCCCTCTGTATGGGCTGGCTTACGCGCAGTTTGCGGCAGAGCTGATACTGGCGGCAGCGGCAGTGGTCGTGCTCGTGAGGCTGTTCAGACGGCTGGAGGCGGAGAAGGAAGCAGTATAAGATACGGCAGGGTGCTACTGAAGAGGAAGGTACAAAGTGTATCTTGTGAGTAAACTTCCCATTGGCATCTATGTAGTCCGCAGTGCCCAAGCTTGTAACTTCCTTCGGAAGCCACAAGCTTGACGGCTGTCGCCGTATAATGCCAAAGCCATAAAGTGTATCTGGTGAGTAAACTCCCCATCTACACTTTATGGCTTTAGCATTGCACTGCTCATAGAGATAACAAAATGACAGCTCCAGTCAACATATAGGGATGTTGTGGGGCTGTTTTTATGTTACAATGATTTCAGAAGGTGTCCGTAAGAAGGAGCCGGAAGAAAAGCGGCAGGGATGCGGGCACGGCGGATGGTATGGGAAACGTATCAGAGAATAGCGCGGGAAATAGCCCTGACGGCTTATTTTAGCGCGGCTGTTTGTGCCGGAATGTCACAGACAGCGTTTGACGGCATGCGCCGTTGTTTATGCTGCAGAATGGAGGAGAAGGTTACATGAAAGAACAGCTTTTACAGAAATTTGGGGAAATTTTTGGCGGAACAGATGGTGCAAAGGTTTATTTTGCACCGGGTCGGGTAAATCTCATTGGAGAACATACCGACTATAATGGAGGTCATGTATTTCCTTGTGCCCTGACGATTGGTACATATGGGGTGGCAAGAAAGAGAGAGGATAAGGTACTGCGTTTTTATTCCATGAATTTTGAGCATCTGGGCGTTATCGAATCGAGCGTTGAAGGGCTTAAGCCGGAGAAAGAGGCAAACTGGACGAATTACCCGAAGGGTGTGATGTGGGCATTCGGTGAGAAGGGGATGGAAGTGACAAGCGGCATGGATTTGATGCTGTTTGGCAATATTCCGAATGGTTCCGGTCTGTCCTCATCGGCATCCGTTGAAGTTCTGACGGGGTATATCCTGCGCGATATGTATGGATTTGAAGTGACGAATCAGGATCTTGCTCTGATCGGGCAGTTTTCAGAAAATAATTTTAACGGTGTAAACTGCGGTATCATGGATCAGTTTGCTATCGCAATGGGTAAAAAGGATAATGCGATTTTCCTTGATACGGCCACGATGGAGTTTGAGTATGCGCCCATCTGCCTGGAGGGGGCCAAGGTTGTGATTTCCTGCAGCAATAAGAAGCGGGGGCTGGGAGATTCCAAATATAATGAGAGAAGAAGCGAATGCGAAACGGCTCTGGCAGAGCTTCAGCAGGTGATAGGAATCAATACGCTGGGCGACCTGACGGAGGAGCAGTTTGAGCTTTACAAGTCTGCCATCAAGGATGAGGTACGCGTGAAGCGCGCGCGCCATGCGGTTTATGAAAACCAGCGGACGATGAAGGCAGTTGCAGCGCTTAAAGCAAACGATATCGCAGAGTTTGGCAGATTGATGAACGCATCCCATGTTTCCCTGCGCGATGATTATGAAGTGACAGGCATCGAGCTGGATACGCTTGTTGAGGAAGCATGGAAGGTAGACGGCGTGGTCGGTTCCCGTATGACGGGCGCAGGTTTTGGCGGCTGTACTGTGAGCATCGTGAAGGACGAGGCGATAGAAGCTTTCAAAGAGCAGGTAGGGGAAGCTTACAAAAAGACAATCGGCTACGCAGCGGATTTTTATGTGGTAGAGATTGGCGACGGTCCGAAAGAGCTGTAAAGGGAAGGGGATTTTTCAGATGATTCAGGAAAATATCAGGGAACTGGTGCAGTATGGTCTGCTGACAGGACTGGTTGAAAAAGAGGATGAAATTTATACAACAAATAAACTTCTGGAGCTGTTCGGAGAGGAAGAGTACCCGTTTGAATTCGGAGAAGAGACGGAACGGACTGAGGAAGAGGCGGTAAAGCGTCTGCCGGAGCTTTTGACAGAAATGATGGACTATGCGGTAAACAAGGGCATCATGCAGGAGGACGGCGTTGTTTACAGAGACCTTTTTGATACAAAAATCATGAGCTGTCTGGTAGGACGTCCCGGCGAAATCATCCGTAAGTTCTGGGCAGAGTATGAGAAATCGCCTGAAGCGGCAACGGAATTTTTCTATAAATTCAGTCAGGATACAGATTATATCCGGCGTTACCGCGTATGCAAGGACGAGAAATGGATAGCGCCGACAAAATACGGCGATCTGGATATCACGATCAACCTTTCCAAGCCGGAGAAAGATCCGAAGGCGATCGCGGCGGCGAAGCTGGCAAAGCAGAGCGGTTATCCGAAATGTCTGCTCTGTGTGGAAAATGAGGGATATGCGGGACGAATCAACCATCCGGCGCGTCAGAATCACAGAATCATCCCGATAACGATAAACGACAGCAAGTGGGGGCTGCAGTATTCTCCCTACGTTTATTATAATGAGCATTGTATCGTGTTCAATTCGCAGCACATTCCGATGAAAATAGAGCACAATACGTTTGTGAAGCTGTTTGATTTTGTAAAGCAGTTTCCTCACTATATGCTCGGGTCCAATGCGGATCTGCCGATCGTGGGCGGTTCTATTTTGAGCCATGATCATTTTCAGGGCGGTCATTATGAGTTCCCGATGGCAAAAGCGGAAGTGGAGCGCACTTTTGTGGTAAAGGGCTTTGAGGATGTAAAGGCTGGTGTTGTGAACTGGCCTATGTCAGTCATCCGGATATGGGGAAAAGATACCGACAGGCTGATCGCGCTGGCAGATGTGATTCTGGATTCATGGCGCGGCTACAGCGATGAAGCGTCGTTTGTTTTTGCGGAAACGGACGGTGAAAAGCACAACACTATCACGCCGATAGCCAGAAAGCGCGGAGAAGATTACGAACTGGATCTGGTGCTGAGAAATAATATCACTACCGAGGAGCATCCTCTGGGCGTATTCCATCCCCATGCGAATCTTCATCATATCAAAAAAGAAAATATCGGTCTGATAGAAGTTATGGGTCTGGCGGTACTGCCCGCCCGTCTGAAAAAAGAGATGGCGGATCTGGAAGATGCGATTTTGACCGGGGCTGATATCCGTAAGGATGAGATTCTGGAAAAGCATGCTGACTGGGTAGAGGAATTTTTGCCGAAATATCAGGATGTGAATGCAGAAAATATCCACAGCATCATCCAAAAGGAGATAGGGCTTGTATTCATGCAGGTGCTTGAGGATGCAGGCGTGTATAAGAGGACCGAAGAAGGCCAGGCTGGCTTTGACAGGTTTATTGAGAGTCTGAACGCATAAAGAAATGGATAAAGCTTTATAAATATACAAAAAGCTTCCTGTACAGTGTGTGAAAATGCTGTGCGGGAAGCCTTTTTTATTCGATAGGAAAGGAACTTCCCTGCGAATAAAAAATACGATTATGCGTACTTGTGCGAGGGAGAAGCAGCACTTCTCCCGGAAGAATTGCCGGAAGGCAGTGTTTACGTGTGACGCGAAAATTCGCTTTGACACACGCCTTTTTACGATACAGGAAAAGTATTTAATCGGACAGTCCGGCGTATTCAAGGAGCTCATAGAAACGCTCTTTGGTCAGCTCGGCTTTTTTCTGCCAGACGACAAGATCCTGCATAGAGCTGCCTGCATAAGAAGCGCCGGTGTCTGCTGCAGCCTGTTCTTTTTCAGATATCCAGATTTTCTGTTCGGCAGTAAGAGAGCGCATTGCTTCAGCGCTCAGGGTTTGTTTCAGGACGCCCCATGTGGCGTTGAGAGCATCGTCCCATGTCTGATAGAGCTCTTTTGCAGTTTCGTTCATCTCAAGCTGGGTCAGGGACTCGTTTGCGAGCGAGGTTTCCAGCTCGGCAGCCCGTGTTTGGGCCATGTCAAGGACTGCTTTCAGGTTGTCCCGGGAGTCGTAGCTGGAAAAGGCTGTCTGCTGCGTTTCATTTAAAAGGGCGAAATAAGGAAGAAGGGTTACTTCTTCCGAAGAGGAAAGGTCATAAAAGTGGAGCCAGTTCCGGTATTCTTCCGAAATATCCTCGAGGGGCGTGCCGGGAACAGAGATAAAAAGTTCGTCTCCTTCGGCAAGCCCGTAGCATTCGCTGTAAAGGACGCGGACATCGTTCATGATCTCTTCGGTACCCGGCTGGTTCGCGAATTTCATTTCCTCGACCTTGACGGAAAAGGTATTTTCATTGACGATAACAGGCTGCGAAAAGCTGCCGGTAAAATCGCACAGATACTGTGTGCCGTTTGGATAGGCATCACTATAGCTGCCGGCGTCTGAGTCGGAATACTGCCCGGAGAAGCTGCCGTCCTCCTGAATGGTCAGCGTTGTGCTCCATGCGCCGGCGCCGCTGGAAAAGACGAAGGTAAACGGTTTTAGCGACTCAAAGGAAAAGCACAGCGCCATATCGTCGGAAGCGGCGGTTTCGGGAGGGGCAGAAGAGTCTTCGGGAACGGAAGTCTGTTCTTCGGAAGGGGAAACGACGATATCTTCCGCAGAGATAGTGACGCGCTCCAGCTGCGTCCCTGGACCGCAGGCAGCTGTGGAAAAAAGGAGCAGACCGGAGAGAAATAAGGAAAAGAATTTTTTATGCATAGTGCAGAGTCCTTTCTATCACGTTCTTATATTTCAATCAGTATAACAGATAATGAGGGGGCGGTATATAAAATATATGCAATTTAGAGAGCGTGTGTTATACTGATAATGTTGATATCAGGGTCAAAAGTCAAGAAACACGATGTGCCTGCACGGGAGTGGTTCTAAGACTTATTGATCCGCCCTGATGTCGTGGTTGGGGCTTTTCCCCAACATCATAATGTTTAAACACCATCCGTGTGTGGTAAGGAGAAGAATATTGACTTTAAAAAATAAACTTGGCATCACAAATTCTGCGGAGCTTGCACGGGAAGAAGAAAAGCTCAGTAAAAGAAAGGCAAAAGAATTGTTTGAAACAGGATTTTTGGACGGACTTGTGCCTGGAACCTATGAGGCGCTCGCGCAGATACATAAATATTTGTTTGATGGGATTTATGAATTTGCGGGGCAGATGAGGGACGTCAATATTGCGAAAGGGAATTTCCGTTTCGCGCCGCTGATGTATCTTGTGGCCTCCCTTGAGAATATTGAAAAGATGCCGCAGTCAACTTTTGATGAAATAGTTGAAAAATATGTGGAGATGAATATCGCACATCCATTTAGGGAGGGCAATGGCCGCAGTATGCGGATTTGGCTGGACTTGATGTTCAAAAAAGAGATTCATCAGGTAGTAGACTGGAATCGTGTGGACCGAGAGGATTATCTTCTTGCAATGGAGCGCAGCCCGATTCGGGATATTGAGATTAAGCATGTGCTGAAAAATGCCCTGACAGATGAGATCAACGACCATAGCGTTTATATGAAGGGCATAGATAACAGCTATTATTATGAAGGATATGCGGCGTTCAAAACGGAAGAGCTTTAACAGAAAGGCACACCTATGAAATTTTTGCTTGCAGCATTAAATGCGAAATACATTCATTCCAATCCTGCACTCTACAGCCTGCGGGCGTATGCGGGAGAGCACAATGCAGAGCTTGCTCAGGATGTGGAGATTGCGGAATATACGATCAATCAGCCGCTGGAGGAGATTTTGGCTGATATTTACGAAAGAAAGCCGGATGCAGCGGCTTTTTCCTGTTATATCTGGAACTGGAAGATGATAAGCGAGCTGATAAGGGAGCTGCATCAGATTATGCCTGAGCTTCCGATATGGCTGGGCGGTCCGGAGGTGTCGTTTGATGCGGAACAGCTTTTGGAGGAATATCCGTTTTTAACAGGAATCATGGTCGGCGAGGGCGAGGCGACTTTTTCGGAGCTTTTGGGATTTTATGAAAAAAAGAACAGCGGGCGTTATTCCCAGCAGTTTCAGATGCAGATTGCGGCGTTCTGGCCGGGAGCGGTCAGCCAGGCAGGGCTGGACAGTATAAAGGGAATCGTATTCCGTGACCCGGTTTCAAAGAAAATTGTGCGGACGGAACCGAGAGAGCTGACGGTTATTGATTCGCAACCGTTTTTTTATCAGAATATGGAAGGCTTTGAGAATCGTATCGTGTATTATGAATCGAGCAGGGGATGCCCGTTCCGGTGCAGTTATTGCCTGTCGTCTATCGATAAAAAGGTGCGTCTTCGGGATATGGAGCTGGTCAAAAAGGAGCTTCAGTTTTTTCTGGATAAAAAAGTACCTCAGGTCAAATTTATTGACCGGACATTTAACTGCAATCACAGGCACGCGCAGGAAATATGGCGTTATATTCAGGAACACGATAACGGCGTGACAAATTTTCATTTTGAGATTTCGGCAGACATGTTGAACGGCGAGGAGCTGGCGATACTGGGGAAAATGCGTCCGGGACTGGTACAGCTGGAGATAGGCGTTCAGTCTACAAATCCCAAGACCCTTAAAGAAGTAAGACGTTTTGCAGATCTGGATAAGCTGCGCCATGCGGTTGTGCGGATCCATGCGGAGCACAATATCCATGTGCATCTGGATTTGATCGCGGGACTGCCGTATGAGGATATGGACAGCTTTGTGCGGTCGTTCAATGATGTGTATGCGATGCGTCCGGAACAGCTCCAGCTTGGATTTTTAAAGGTGCTCAAGGGCTCTTATATGGAAGAGATGGCTTCGGAATACGGCCTCGTATATCGGAAGTGCCCTCCGTATGAGGTGCTTTATACGAAATGGCTTTCTTATGATGATGTGATACGCCTGAAAAAAGTAGAGGAAATGGTCGAGCTGTATTATAACAGCGGGCAGTTCACTCATATTTTGCCGGTGCTCGTCCGCCGTTTCGGGAGCGCGTTTGAAATGTATGACAGATTGGCGCTGTTTTATCAGGAAAAGGGCTATTTTGTGAACAGCCCGGCGCGGTCGCGGCGCTATGAAGTGCTTCTGGAATTTGCAGAGCAGGAGGATGCAGAGCGCATCGGGCTGTACCGGGAGCTGGCGGTCTACGATATGTATCTGCGGGAAAATGCGAAGAGCAGACCGGCGTTTGCTTCGGACCAGCGCAGCTATTACGACCGGATAGCGGGATTTTACCGGGAAGAAGAGGAAAACAGGGCGTATCTGCCGGATTACGGAGAATATCAGGCAAAACAGCTGCAGCGCATGACGCATCTGGAGATTTTTGAGTGGCCGGTGGATAAGACCGCATGGGAGCTGTGGGAAATGTCCACGGAGGAAAAACGGCAGGAAGAGACGGCTCTTTTGTTCGATTACCGGCGGCGCGACCCGATGTATGGAAATGCTGCGGTGATGCGGGTGGAGCTGTAACGGAAAGGAGAGAGCACATTGAACGCACATACAAAAGCCATCCTCGACCAGCTGGACGCTCACTATGGACGGGAATATATCTGTTACTTAAACCATGAAAACGCATGGCAGCTTTTGATAGCGACGATATTGAGCGCCCAGTGTACGGATGCGCGGGTCAATATCGTGACAAAAGAGCTGTTTGTAAAATATCCGTCAGTGCAGGCATTTGCGGAGGCTGATATCAGGGAGCTGGAGCAGGATATCCGTCCGACCGGATTTTATCATAACAAAGCCAAAAATATCATCGGCTGTTGTCAGGAGCTGATGTCAAAGTACGGTGGGGAGGTTCCGTCCGGTTTGGATCAGCTTACTGCCCTGCCGGGCGTGGGAAGGAAAACTGCGAATGTTATCCGCGGAAATATCTTTCATGAGCCAAGCGTAGTCGTGGATACGCATGTAAAACGGATTTCAAAGAAGCTGGGTCTGACGAAAGAAGATGACCCGGTAAAGGTGGAAATGGAGCTGATGAAGGTACTTCCGAAGGAACACTGGATTTTATACAATATCCAGATAATCACCTTGGGAAGGACGATCTGCAAGGCGCCTACCCCGAAGTGTGAGGAGTGTTTTTTAACAGAATGGTGCAAGGATTATCAGAAACGGCAGAAGAAGGCAAAAAAATGATAGGGATGGAAGCTTATATCAGCGTTGACCTCGAAACGACGGGGCTTTGTCCTAAAGAGGATAGGATCATTGAGATAGGGGCGGTGCGCGTGGAAAATGGAAGGATAACAGGAGAATTTTCACGCTTTGTCAATCCGGGACGCACGCTGCCGGAGCGCATTGTGGAGCTGACAGGAATAGTGCAGGAACAGGTTGACGGCGCGGAGACGATAGCGGCGGTGCTGGATGATTTTCTGGGATTTGCCGGAGAGCTGCCGCTTCTGGGGCACAGGATATTGTTTGATTATTCATTTTTGAAACGGGCGGCGGTAAACGCGGGAAAAACCTTTGAGCGGAGCGGGGTGGATACTTTAAAGCTTTCACGGCAGTATCTGGCGGAGCTTCCCAGCAGGAGGCTATCCGAGCTGTGTGCGTATTTTAATATTCCGATTGAAGCGCACCGGGCTTTGGAGGACGCGCGGGCGGCGCATTTTCTGTATCAGGAGCTGTGCGCCAGGTTTTATGAGGAAAAAAGCTTTTCACCGATACCGCTTTTGTATAAAGTAAAAAAAGAAGGACCGGCATCACCGAGACAGAAGGAAAGGCTGCGCCGCCTTCTGGAGGAGAGGGGAATAGTGCCGGATTATGATGTGGAGCTGCTGACCAAAAATGAGGCGAGCCGTCTGACGGATAAGCTTTTGGCGAAACCGTTACGACAGGCAAAACCGACTGATACCGCAGCTTGCAAAAGTGACCCGAGTGCTTTATAATGGGAGAAACCGCGCGGAGACGCGGGAGGAGGCAAAATATGATGAATTTTCATAACAAAAAGAACCAGAAGATAATTTCATCCGTCATCATCATTATTTTGGTGCTGGCGATGGTGATTCCCACGCTGGTATCCTTTTTATAAGCAAGGAAGGACTTAAAAGAATGAATCGATTGAAAACCGTATTTTTGATGGCTTTGACTGCGGCATGCCTGTTTCTGGGAGCGGGAGGGGAAGCTTATGCAGCTCCGAACGATACGATACGGGAAGGTGTGACAGCGGACGGGATCGACTTGTCCGGTATGACAAAGGATCAGGCGACAGCGGCGATTCAGGGCTATGTGAACGGATTGGGGCAGACGGAGATATCCCTGCAGGCGCAGGACGGGCAGAGTGTGTCCGTGACGGCGGGCGAGCTGGGGATTTCCTGGAAAAATACGGAGCTTGCGGCGGATGCGGTATCTATAGGCAAGAAGGGGAATATCGTAGCGCGTTACAAGGCGATGAAGGATTTGAAAAACCGGGGAATGGATTTTCATGTGGAGCTGGATTTTGACAGAGACGCTATTGCCCGGACAGTAGCAGAACGCTGCGAAAAGTTCAATGCGGAAGCGGTGGACGCGCATCTGAAGCGGGAAAACGGATCCTTTGTGGTGGAAGAAGGGCAGACAGGGTATGTGGTCGATGAGACTTCTTCCGTAAACGCGGTCTACAGTTATCTGACAGGGCAATGGGAGCGCGGTCAGGGGAGTGTAGAGCTCGTGATGACCGTGGATGAGCCGCAGGGGAAAGCAGAGGAGCTATTGAAGGTAAAAGATGTGCTCGGCACATTTACGACCAGCTATTCTTCCTCCGGGGCATCCCGCAGTCAGAACGTGGCAAATGGCTGTAAGCTGATAGACGGAACGACGGTATATCCGGGCGAGGCATTTTCCACATATGATGCGGTAAAACCATTTTCTGCAGAGAACGGTTACGGGATGGCAGGCTCTTATCTGAACGGAAAGGTTGTAGACAGTATCGGAGGAGGCATCTGTCAGGTGTCTACGACACTTTACAATGCTGTGCTGCGGGCAGAGCTGGAAGTGACAGAGCGTCATAATCATTCAATGATAGTAACGTATGTGGATCCCTCTGCGGACGCGGCGATAGCGGAGTCATCCGGTAAGGATTTTATTTTTGTCAATAATACGGACCATCCGATATATATCGAGGGATATACCAAAGACAAAAAGATAACATTTACAATCTATGGCGTGGAGGCGCGTCCTAAAAACAGGACGGTCGTTTATGAGAGCGAAGTGCTTGAGAAACATGTGCCGGAACAGGACAATATCGTAGCAGATCCGTCCCAGCCGGTCGGAGTGGTAAGCACGAGCAGCGCGCATATCGGTTATAAGGCGAAGCTGTGGAAGGTTGTAAAAGAAGACGGCGTGGAAGTGAGCCGCGAACAGGTGAACAGCAGCAATTATAAAATGAGCCCGAGAACGGCAGTGGTGGGGACAGCGACAGCCGACCCGAATGTGAGCGCCCAGATAAATGCGGCAATCGCGACGAGCAGCATCGATCAGGTAAAAGCGACTATCGCAAATATTCGGGCAGCTCAGGAGGCAGCGGCGTCCCTGACACAGGAGCAGCTGGAAGCCATCGCAGCCGCGCAGGCAGCGGCAGCTCAGGCGGCACAGGACGCAGCGGCAGGAAACTGACCGCAAGCATGGCGGGACCGTATGGATTCCGCCATGTTCATCAAGAGAGAAACGGATGGATTGTTATGAAGACAGGAAACGTAACGGGAGCCGTTTATGAGCGGAGTGTTCATCGAAAACTGAAAAATGAAAACGGATGGATAAGAGGCGCGGCGCACGGGGAAGACTGCGCCTTTTTTGAATGCGGCGGAGGAAAAACGTTCCTTTCCCAGAGCGGCGTTTATACGGGCGCGGATATGGCGGGATATGCGGTATACAGTGCGGTGAACCGGGCGGCGGCATGGGAAACGGAATACGCTTTGGAAGCGGGAAACCGAAATATGCAGTGCAGCGTGCAGGTGCAGATAATGCTCCCTGCCGAGGAAAAGGAACAGACGCTGCAGCGGATGGTATGCGATATCCGCAGTGCGGCAGAAAATTTATGCGCAGTGCCTGCGGATGTGAAGGTGTGTGTGACGGAGGCAGTGAGCATTCCGGTAACGACGGCATCGGCAGTCATTCTGTCAGCAACAGCAGGGAACGCGGGTGCCGGAGCTGAAAAAGCAGCGTCGGCAGAAAGCGGAAACGTCAGAAAGACTTCTCTGACGGGAAGCCAGATAGTGATGACAAAGTGGGCAGGGACAGAAGGGACGGCACGTTTGACAAACCGGTGCAGGGAGCAGCTGTTAAAGCGTTATCCGGCGCATTTTCTGGATGAGGCGGCAGCTTTTGACAGGTATCTTTCAATCGTCCCGGAGGCCGCAGTCGCCCGGAAGTCCGGCGTCGGCGCAGTCTGTGCGGCGGGCGAGGGCGGCGTGTTCCATGCGCTCTGGACGCTGGCGGAGAGAGCCGGAACCGGACTTGAGGTTTTTTTGAAAAAGATACCTATCCGGCAGGAAACCGTAGAAGTCTGCAATATGCTGGATGTTAATCCGTATGAGATGGCGGCCAACGGCAGCCTTTTATGTGTGACACGTGAGGGCGAGGCGCTGGCGGAAAGCTTTCGCAGGGAAGGGATTCCCGCAGAGGTCATCGGATTTTTGACCGGAGAAAACGACCGCGTGATAATAAACGGCGAGGAACGGCGGGTTCTGGAGCCGGCGAAGGAAGACTCGGTCTACCGGATATTAAAGATATAAGGAATGGAGCGGAGAAAGTTATGAGAGAAGAACTGTTAAAAATAATTGAAAAGAACAGCCGTATCAATTTGAAAGAACTGGCTGTCATCCTTGGTGTTGAGGAGATAGATGTGGTAAACGAGATGGCGGCGATGGAGGCAGAGGGGATAATCTGCGGCTATCACACGCTCATCGACTGGGAAAAGACGAGCATTGAAAAGGTATCTGCACTGATAGAGGTGCGGGTGACGCCTCAGCGCGGTCAGGGCTTTGACAGCATTGCGGAACGGATTTATAAATATCCTGAGGTAAATGCGGTATTTTTGATATCCGGTGGTTTTGATCTGCTTGTAACGCTGGAAGGCAAATCTTTGAAGGAGGTGTCCGCTTTCGTATCTGACAAGCTTTCAACACTGGACAGCATCCTGAGCACCGCGACTCATTTTATCCTGAAAAAATATAAGGATCATGGGACTATCCTTGCAAAAAAATCTGAAGACCAGAGGGAGAAATTCATGCCATGAGAAATCCGTTATCCGATAAGATCATAACGATCAAGCCGTCGGGCATCCGAAAGTTTTTTGATATCGTAAGTGAGATGGACGACGCTATCTCGCTTGGCGTGGGAGAACCCGACTTTGATACACCGTGGCACATCCGCGATGAGGGTATTTATTCGCTGGAAAAAGGACGTACCTTTTATACATCCAATGCAGGCTTGAAAGAGCTGAAGCTTGAAATCTGCCGTTACTTAAACCGCCGTCTTGGACTGGAGTATGATTACCGGAATCAGGTGATCGTGACGGTAGGCGGTTCCGAAGCGATAGATATCGCCCTGCGTGCCATGATAAATCCGGGGGATGAAGTGCTCATTCCGCAGCCGTCTTATGTTTCTTACGAACCGTGTGCCGTGCTGGCAGATGCGGTTCCGGTTATCATTAACCTGAAGGCGGAAAACGAATTCCGTCTGACCGCGCAGGAGCTGCGCGATGCGATAACAGATAAAACAAAGGTACTCATCCTTCCTTTTCCGAATAATCCGACGGGCGCTATCATGGAGCGCAGGGATTTGGAGGAGATAGCCGAGGTGATCCGGGAAAAGGATCTGTTTGTTATCTCCGATGAAATTTATTCTGAACTCACTTATAAAGAAGAGCATGTGTCCATTGCCCAGATTCCGGGGATGCAGGAACGGACAATACTTATCAACGGTTTTTCAAAGGCGTATGCGATGACCGGCTGGCGGCTGGGCTATGCGTGCGGACCGGAGATGATCATTACGCAGATGATCAAGATACATCAGTTCGCCATCATGTGCGCGCCCACCACGAGTCAGTATGCGGCAGTGGAGGCACTGAAAAACGGCGACGGCGATGTGAAGGAGATGCGGGACGAGTATAACCAGCGCCGGCGCTATCTGATGCATGCGTTTAAGGAGATGGGACTGCCGTGTTTTGAGCCATACGGTGCCTTTTATGTATTTCCGTGCATCGCAGAATTCGGGATGACGAGCGATGAGTTTGCGACCCGTTTTCTGCAGGAGGAAAAGGTGGCGGTTGTGCCGGGAACGGCGTTCGGTGACTGCGGCGAGGGATTTATCCGTATTTCCTATGCGTATTCTCTTGAAAAGCTGAAAATGGCAATCGGCAGACTGGCCCGTTTTGTAGAAAAGCTGAAAAAAGAAAGGGCAGAATAAAAGGACTATGCTGAACATCGTATTGCATCAGCCGGAAATCCCGGCAAATACTGGAAATATTGGAAGAACGTGCGTGGCAACGGGCGCGGTGCTGCATCTTATCGAGCCGCTTGGATTTTCTCTTGATGAAAAGCATCTAAAGCGCGCCGGAATGGATTACTGGCATCTGCTGGACGTGCGCCGTTACATCAATTTTGAAGATTTTCTGTCAAAAAACCCGTCGGTCGGAAACGGTGCGAAGCTGTGGCTGGCGACGACGAAGGCGCATCAGGTATACAGCGACGTAAGCTTTGGACCCGATGACTATATCATGTTCGGAAAAGAGAGCGCGGGCATCCCGGAGGAAATCCTTGTGGAACATGAGGAGGGATGTATCCGTATCCCGATGCGGGAGGACATCCGTTCCCTGAACCTTTCCAACTCTGCGGCTGTCGTGCTCTATGAGGCTTTGCGTCAGAATGCGTTTGCAGACCTGCAGGAAAACGGGGAGCTGCATCGGCTTTCGTGGAAGGGATGATGCCGGACCAAAGCGCTCTTCAGTGGAGAAATCTGCTGATGGAGGTCTGTATTGTCCCGGATAACATATCGTCCATGGTGCATGCCTACGGGCTGTGGCTGCTCATGTCAGAGCACAGGCATCCGGGGAAGGGTGTATATTGTTGAAAACGAGCTGGTCTTCAGTTATCTGGTGGAGCGGCTGAAGGGCGGAAAGCATTCAGAATCCTGCCCTGCAGAAGACGGCGAAGCGCGTGCAGGAGAAGGGGCGCGCGGGGTATCAGGAATAGGTTTTCATGATTTCTTCGGCAATGGTCCGTTTGGTAACGCAGCGGTCCATTGCCTGTTTTTCAATGTATCGGTGGGCTTCCGGTTCACTCATGGAAAGCTGGCTGATCAGAAGCCATTTCGCCTTGTTGACGAGACGGATCTCAGCCATCTTTTCCTCAATAGTCAGGGATTTTTTTTCGAATTGCCGCAGTCGTTCCCGGGCGCTTTCCAGCCAGCTGAGAGCATAGGACATGGTTGTCTTTGACAATGGCTTGGACAGGGTAAATACGCCATATTCGGCAACCTGCTCATGGATTCCGTCATGAAGATCATTTTTTACCAGAAGAAGAACGGCGGACTGTCTGCCGGTACAGATGTCGATGGCAAAGTGGACTCCCATATCATCGCGTAAGGGGGAATTGATAATGACAAAGTCATAGGCTTTATCAGTAAGCTCCCGTCTGGCGGCGTTGATGCCAAAGACCGTGTGGACGGGGAAATATTTGGTCTGGGAAAGAACATCAGCAAAGGTAGAGGTGAAGGCGTCAGTTGCAGACACAATGAGGATGCTGTAGGAACGTTCTCTTAAAGCCATGTTCACCTCTCCTTTCCTGAATGGGATTATTGATTGCAATAGATATTTAAAATGGTTTCCGGAATATATTTTTTAATAAAATCGCTGGCGGCAGCAACGGTACAGGCAGAGCGGAAATCCTCCGGAAGGCGTTTGTAGCCGGTAAGGGAGGTATTGTCTGCCATGTATAAATTAAAATCCGCGGGCGGCGGCAATACCGGTCTGTTCCGGATTCCTTCTAAAACCGCATAGATGATAAGTGTAAAGGCCAGATAAGCATTTGCGGCAGGATCCGGGGAGCGCAGCTCGACACGCCGGTATTCCCCCAGAGCTGCGGGAACCCGGATCAGCTGGGAGCGGTTTTCGCAGGACCAGGAAATATACCCGGGAGCTTTGCTGATGCCGAAGCGTTTGTAGGAATCCGGGAGCGGATTTAGAAATATGGTCATTTCAGAAATCTTATCCAGAATGCCTGCGATTATACAGTCCATATGATCTGCGCCGTCTGCAGCTTTTACGGACAGATTGATATGAAAGCCGTTTCCGGCTTCGTTTTCCAGAGGCTTGGGATTAAAATCCGCAAAAATACCGTTCAGTCCGGCAATCGTTTTTACAACCGTCTGGAAGGTCATGGAGTTGTCTGCGGCAGTCAGGGGATCGGAATAGCGGAAATCAATTTCATTTTGTCCCGGCCCTTCTTCGTGATGGGAGCTTTCCGGAAAAATTCCCATCTGCTCCAGCGTAAGGCAGACCTCACGCCGGATGTTTTCCCCCCGGTCTTCGGGAGCCATATCCATATAGCTTGCATTATCGTAGGGGATTTTTGTCGGATTCCCGCTGTCATCGAGCTGGAACAGATAGAATTCCTGCTCTGCTCCGAAAAAGAAGCGGTATCCGGCATCTTTTGCTTCCTGAACTGCTTTTTTTAACAGGGAACGGGTGTCGCATTCAAATATGGTACCATCCGGATAGGTAATGCTGCAGAACATCCGGACGACACGTCCGTGCTCCGGTCGCCAGGGCAGGGGCATCAGCGTGTCAGGATCCGGATGAAGAAAGAGGTCGGAATGGCTTTCGTCCCCAAAGCCGGCAATAGCCGATGCATCAATGGCGATGCCGTGTTCAAAAGCCCGGGAGAGCTCCTGCGGCATAATGGAAATGTTTTTCTGTTTGCCGAACACATCGCAAAATGCCAGACGGATGAATTTGACATCCTCCTCCTGCATATACTGGAGCACCTCTTCTTTTGAATACTTCATAATCCCACCTGCTTTCTTTCTAATTTGCGACATACATCTGCTTATACGGATTTTTGCTGTCCGGTGTGATGACGGTAAAGGGTTCGGATAAAATTTCATCCAGGGAATAGCGGAAGTCTGCGCAGTATTCGGACAGGTATCCCCGGATCTCATCCAGATCCTCCGGGGCAGCGCGCCTTGCCGTTACCTGCTCTGAAAAACGCAGATCCTCACAGCTTCCGCGCAGGAACATTTTCCCTCCATGCATGCCGGTGCAGGGGAAGTTGCCGACGATGTGTCTGCCGTTTTTAAAAAGTCCGAGAACGATAATGATACCGCCTGCCTGATATTCGCCCAGAAAGCTTCCGGCGCAGCCTCCGATGATCATAACGGGAACCTTCTGCTGATAGGCTTTCATATGGATTCCGGCGCGGTAGCCGGCGTTGCCCTGTACGTAGATCCTGCCTCCGCGCATGGCGTAACCGGCAGCGTCTCCAATGCTGCCGAAGATCAGGATCTTTCCTTCATTCATTGTGTCCCCGACGGCATCCTGCGCATTGCCTTTTACGGTAATGCATGAATTGTTCAGGTATGCGCCCAGAGCGTTTCCGGGGATTCCGTGGATCGTAATATTTTTGCCGGACATACCGGAGCCGATAAAGCGCTGGCCGCAGCAGCCTTCTATGATACAGTCGCCGCCGGCCTTTCGGAGCGCTTCATTTAAAGCCTTATAGTCCAGATTTGCAGCGTCTATGATTTGCATATTATACCACACCTCCAAAAAAATGTTTACGCTTTTTCAGGGGAAAATTACTCGCCTGCATGGGAGATTCCAAGAATTTCAAGCTCCTTTGCGTTCAGACCGATCCCTCTGAGCATCAGACGGTTTCCGCGCAGGGCTTCAATGGAGTTGATTCCCATGCCGCCCATCAGTTCTTTGATCTCATGATTCCATGCGGTCATCAGGTTGACAAGGCGCGCCTGTCCTATTTCAGGATTCAGCCTTTTTACAAGCTCAGGTCTCTGGGTTGCGATTCCCCAGTTGCATTTGCCCGTCTGGCAGGTCCGGCACAGATGGCAACCGAGTGCCAGAAGGGCGGCGGTGGCCACATAGCAGGCGTCCGCTCCGAGAGCAATGGCTTTTACGACGTCTGAGGCGCTGCGGATGCTCCCTCCGACTACAAGGGATACATTGTTGCGGATGCCTTCATCGCGCAGACGCTGATCGACGGCAGCAAGTGCGAGCTCGACAGGGATGCCCACGTTGTCCCGGATTCTTGTGGGAGTAGCTCCCGTGCCTCCGCGAAAACCGTCAATGGCAATGATATCGGCGCCGCTTCTTGCGATCCCGCTGGCGATGGCGGCGATATTATGTACGGCGGCAACCTTGACGATGACAGGTTTTTTATATTCGGTGGCTTCTTTTAAGGAGAAGACGAGCTGGCGCAGATCCTCGATGGAATAAATGTCATGGTGCGGAGCCGGGGAGATCGCATCGGAGCCCTCCGGAATCATGCGCGTGCGGGATACGTCGCCGACAATTTTTGTGCCGGGAAGATGGCCGCCGATGCCCGGCTTTGCACCCTGCCCCATTTTAATTTCAATGGCAGCGCCGGCATTCAGATATTGCTCATGAACGCCGAAGCGTCCGGAGGCTACCTGGACAATGGTGTTTTCGCCGTAGCAGTAAAAATCCTCATGGAGTCCGCCTTCGCCGGTGTTGTAGAAAATACCGAGCGCTGTAGCTGCCAGGGCAAGGGATTTGTGGGCGTTATAGCTGATCGAGCCGTAGCTCATGGCGGAAAACATAACGGGCATGGAAAGCTCCAGCTGGGGCGGAAGACTGTAATCCAGGGAGCCGTCTGCCATACGGCTCACCTTCTGCGGTTTTTTGCCGAGATATACTCTTGTTTCCATCGGCTCGCGCAGCGGATCGATGGAAGGATTGGTTACCTGTGAGGCGTTGATCAGGAGCTTATCCCAGTAAACGGGGAAAGGCTTCGGATTGCCCATGGAGGATAGCAGAACGCCGCCGCTGTTGGCCTGCTTATAGATTTCTCTGATGGTATCTCCCTGCCAGTTGGAGTTTTCGCGGAGAGAACAGTCTGTTTTTACGATTTTGAGCGCTCTTGTGGGACAGAAGGAGACGCATCGCTGGCAATTGACGCATTTTGATTCATCGCATTTCATGGTATGATGCTCTTCGTCATAGCTGTGAACTCCGTTGGCGCATTGCCGCTCACAAAGGCGGCAGACGGTGCAACGTTCTTTGTTTCTGATCACTTCAAATTCCGGATAGATAAATTCGATTCCCATTAAAATGCCCCTTCCTTTACTTTTACAATGACAGGCTCGCCTCCGGCGGGAGCCCAGATATTTCCGGCATCCGGCGCCATTGTGCGGATGGCCGCCTCCTCACTGGCAATAAAGACTTTGTCGTCCTTTTCACCAACGACCATGGAGCGAAGCTTGAGACGGTCGTTGAGCGCCATCAGTCCTCCCTCAAAGCCAAGAACGATAGAGAAGGGGCCGGTGACCAGTAGACTGGAGAACATGGTTCTCAGATAAGTATGTTTTTTCCGGTCGTCCGCATCTGTTTTGGAAGCGATGGTGCTCCAGAAGGGCGCTGCGATGACGGAGGCCGCTTCGCCCAGGGTAAGCTTTTGCACGCGAAGCAGATAATCCATAATATAGGTAATGACCTCGGTATCCGTCTGAAGCGTGCATTTATAACCGAACATTTCAATAAACCGGCGGTTGGCGTCGTAGGAAGAGATTTCCCCGTTGTGCACAACGGAATAGTCTAACAGCGTAAACGGGTGCGCGCCGCCCCACCAGCCCGGAGTATTGGTGGGATAGCGTCCATGGGCGGTCCAGGAATAGCCTTCATATTCCTCCAGCCTGTAAAAGGCGCCCACATCCTCAGGAAAGCCGACCGCCTTGAAGGTACCCATGTTTTTGCCGCTGGAAAAAACATATGCCCCGGAAAGGCCGGCATTGATGTTCATGACCGTCTGGGCGACAAATTCCTTTTCGTCCAGCTGCAGGGACGCCAGAACAGATTTAAGCGGAGCGACGAAGTATCGCCATATGATGGGCTCGTCCGTGATTGCCGGAAGCTTCCGGGTGGGAATGCGTTCCGACTGGATGATCTCAAAATGTTCCTTCAGGAAGGTTTCACACTGCTTGCGGGTATCGCGGGAATCAAAAAACAGGTGCAGCGCATAAAAATCTTTATATTCAGGATAAATACCATAACCGGCAAATCCGCCGCCCAGACCGTTGGAGCGGTCATGCATGGGCTTCATGGAATTGGTGATCATTTCGCCGGACATCCGCTTTCCATCCCTGGAGATTACTGCGGAGATTGCACAGCCGGAAGGAATCCTCACTTCGCCTTCAATTTTCATACAATATCAACCTTCCTTTCAGAATCAGATCAAAAAGTGTGAATAAAAAAGGCGTTCACTTTAAAGCAGAAAGAATCTGCTGTAAAAATGAACGCCTTTGCTCATAATCATTATTTATACAGCGCATGGCAGGGTTTGTCAAGAACTAAAAAAGGGGATTGACAAATAAATTTTCAGGGTGTATGATGCAACGCATAAAGGCAAAGGCGTCTTTGGGAGGAAGTTCTCAGAGACGCTTTTTCTTTTACGAAGCACATATAATATGTAATTAGATCAAAAGGGCAAGGGCGTCTTTCGGGGTATCGGACAATACCGCAAAAGATGTTCTTGTCCTTTTTGCTTCAGATTACAGCCGGAGGAGAGGAGTGATATATTATGAAAAACGTATCAGATTATTTTGGATGTAATGTATTTGATGACAGAGTAATGAAAGCAAAGCTGTCGTCGAAGGTGTACCAGTCACTGCGCAAAACAATTGACGAAGGGGCAAAGCTGGATATCAGCGTGGCCAATGCCGTTGCCGCCGCAATGAAGGACTGGGCGGTAGAAAAGGGAGCAACGCATTATACCCACTGGTTCCAGCCGCTTACAGGCGTGACGGCAGAAAAGCATGACAGCTTTATTTCCCCCTCTCCTGATGGAGGCGTGATCATGGAGTTTTCGGGAAAGGAGCTCATCAAGGGAGAACCGGACGCGTCCTCTTTTCCGTCCGGAGGTCTTCGGGCTACCTTTGAGGCAAGAGGATATACTGCCTGGGATCCTACATCATATGCATTTATTAAGGGAAAGACGCTTTGCATCCCTACTGCCTTTTGTTCTTACGGAGGAGAGGCACTGGATAAAAAAACGCCGCTGCTGCGTTCAATGGAAGCGTTAAACAAGCAGGCGATGCGTATTCTTCACCTGTTTGGGAATGAAAACGTAAAATGTGTCCGCACATCGGTGGGACCGGAGCAGGAATATTTCCTGATCACAAAGGAAATGTATGATCAGAGAAGGGATCTTCGCTTTACGGGACGCACTCTTTTCGGTGCAAAGCCTTCCAGGGGGCAGGAAATGGACGATCATTATTTCGGCGTGATCAAGCCGCGGGTAGCTGCCTATATGGAAGAGCTGAATGAAGAGCTCTGGAAGCTGGGGGTTCTGGCAAAAACAGAGCATAATGAGGTCGCACCGGCACAGCATGAGCTTGCCCCCATCTATACGACGACCAATATCGCGACGGATCATAACCAGCTGACGATGGAAATCATGCAGAAGGTGGCGGCAAAGCACGGTCTGGTGTGTCTGCTGCACGAAAAGCCCTTTGCGGGAGTAAACGGCAGCGGTAAACATAATAACTGGTCGCTGACAACGGATAAAGGGGTAAATCTTCTTTCTCCGGGGGAAACGCCTTATGAAAACGCGCAGTTTCTGCTGTTTTTGTGTGCGGTGATCAAGGCTGTGGACGATTATCAGGATCTTCTCCGGCTTTCTGTGGCAACCGCCGGAAACGACCACCGGCTCGGGGCAAATGAAGCGCCTCCCGCTGTGGTATCCATTTTCCTCGGGGATGAGTTAAACGGCGTACTGGAGGCGATCGAGACGGATACTCCTTATGCGGGAGCGGAAAAGACACAGATGAAGCTTGGCGTAAATGTGCTTCCCAAATTCAACAGGGATACGACGGACCGAAACCGTACCTCGCCCTTTGCATTTACCGGAAATAAATTTGAGTTCCGTATGCTTGGCTCCTCTAACAGCATTGCCTGCGCCAACATCATGTTAAACAGCGCGGTAGCGGAAAGTCTGAAAATTTATGCAGACAGACTGGAACAGGCAGAAAACTTTGAAAGCGCGCTGCATGAAATGATCCGCAAGACGATCAAAGACCATAAGCATATTATTTTCAACGGAAACGGTTATGATGACACATGGATCAGGGAGGCTGTCGAAAAGAGAGGGCTTCTCAATTACCGGACAACGCCGGACTGCATGCCCCATCTTCTGGATGAAAAAAATGTGCGCATGCTGACGGCCCATAAGGTGTTTTCAGAGGCGGAATTAAAGTCCAGATGCGAGATTATGCTGGATAATTACTGCAAGACCGTGCTGATCGAGGCGAATACGATGGTCGATATGGCAAAAACGGAAATTGCACCGGCGGTAAGCGCATATGTGTTGGAGCTCGCAAATACGGCGGTCGCAAAAAGGGCGACAGAGGCTTCCCTTTCCTGCAGCTATGAGACCGGGCTGCTTAAGAAGCTGACGCTTTTGGAGGAGCAGATTATGATTAAGGCCGAGCAGCTGGAGGAGACGGTAATGAAGGCTCAGGAGCTTACGGATATCACGGAGGAGGCTGATATGATCCGGGATGTTGTTTTAAGTAAAATGGGTGAGCTCCGGGTTGCCTGTGACAGCGCGGAAACCCTGACGGCGAAGAAATACTGGCCGTTCCCGACCTACGGAGATCTGCTGTTTAGTGTAAAATGATCAAAGATTTGGAGGTGCATTCCTATGTGTTCCATTATGGGGTATTGCAGCCGCAGCGTGGAGCTGGGCAGTTTTATGGAAGCGTTTCAGAAGACCGTATCAAGAGGACCGGATGACAGCCGGGTGGTCGAAACGGGCGGAGGGATTCTTGGATTTCACAGACTGGCCATTATGGGACTGACTCCGTCCGGAATGCAGCCCTTCCGGCTGGAGAACAGCTTTGTCGTCTGCAATGGGGAAATTTACGGATTTGAGAAGCTGAAAAAAGAGCTGTCAGGGAAATATACATTTCAGAGCGATTCAGATTGCGAGATCATTTTACCGATGTACCGGGAATACGGAACGGATATGTTCGCGATGCTGGATGCGGAATTTGCCTGTATTATTTATGACGGGGAATCGAAGGAGTTTATAGCGGCGCGGGATCCGGTCGGGATCCGCCCGCTGTACTATGGCTATGACAAGGAAGGCGCCATCATATTTGCCAGTGAGCCTAAGAATCTGACGGGCCTGACAGACCGGATCATGCCGTTCCCGCCGGGATATTATTATAAAGGCGGCCGGTTTATCTGCTATTGCGATATTGCGAAAACAGATACGGTCTGCCCGGACGATCTGGAAACGGTCTGCAGAAAAATTCATGACAAGCTTATAGCCGGCGTGGAAAAGCGTCTGGTCGCGGATGCGAAGGTGGGATTTTTACTTTCCGGCGGACTGGACTCTTCTCTTGTATGCGCCATCGCAGCACGGAAGAGTAAAGAACCGATCAAAACGTTTGCCATTGGGATGAGCGGGGATGCCATTGATCTGAAATATGCAAGGCAGGCTGCGGATTATATCGGAAGCGACCACACGGAGGTTTACATGACACCGGAGGAAGTAACGGGATGTCTGGAAGCCGTGATCGGGGCGTTGGGAACCTATGATATCACAACGATCCGCGCATCTGTCGGGATGTATCTGGTATGCAGGGCAATCCATGAGAAAACGGATATTCGTGTCCTTTTAACGGGCGAGATCTCGGATGAGCTGTTCGGTTATAAGTACACGGACTTTGCGCCGGATGCGAAGGCCTTTCAGGAGGAGTCGCAGAAACGGATACGGGAGCTGCACATGTATGATGTCCTTCGTGCGGACCGGTGTATTTCGGTGAATTCTCTGGAGGCAAGAGTCCCCTTCGGAGATCTGGACTTTGTGAAATATGTGATGTCGGTCAATCCCGCACTAAAGCTGAATACTTATGGAAAGGGCAAGTATCTGCTCCATCATGCCTTTGAGCAGGAGGATTACCTGCCGGAGGAAATCCTGTGGAGAGAGAAGGCCGCCTTTTCAGATGCGGTGGGACATTCCATGGTGGACTATCTGAAGGAATATGCGGAAAAAATGTACACGGATGCAGAATTTGAAAACAAATGCAGGCGTTATACCCATGCCAGGCCGTTTACAAAGGAGTCCTTATTATACAGGGAAATTTTTGAAAAATATTATCCGGGACAGGCGGAGATGGTAAAGGACTTCTGGATGCCCAATAGGGACTGGGAGGGGTGCGATGTAAACGATCCCTCCGCAAGAGTGCTTTCCAACTATGGTGACAGCGGAAAGTAGTGCACAGCATAAATAAACGAAAGGAAGTTATTTGATATTATTATGTCGAAATACATATTTGTGACAGGTGGCGTGGTGTCCGGTCTGGGGAAGGGAATTACAGCGGCTTCCCTGGGCCGGCTTTTAAAGGCGAGAGGCTTAAAGGTGGCGGCACAGAAGCTTGATCCGTATATTAACGTGGATCCGGGGACGATGAGCCCCTATCAGCACGGAGAGGTTTTTGTGACGGAAGATGGTGCGGAAACTGATCTGGATCTGGGACATTACGAAAGATTTATTGATGAAAACCTGAACCAGTATTCCAATCTGACGACAGGGAAGGTTTACTGGAATGTTTTGAATAAAGAGCGCAGAGGGGAGTATCTGGGCTCCACAGTTCAGGTGATCCCTCATATTACCAATGAAATCAAGGAATTTGTGTATCGTGTGGGGAAAAAGACGGATGCGGATGTGGTGATCACGGAAATCGGGGGAACCATTGGCGATATTGAATCCCAGCCGTTTCTGGAGGCAGTACGTCAGATATCTCTGGAAGCAGGCAGGGAAAACAGTCTGTTTATCCATGTGACATTAGTGCCGTATCTGAGCGGCTCCGAGGAGCATAAGTCAAAGCCGACACAGCATTCGGTCAAGGAGCTCCGGGGAATGGGAATCAATCCGGATATTATCGTCCTGCGCGCGGACAAACCTCTGGAGGAATCTGTATTCCGGAAGATTTCACTGTTTTGTAATGTAAAGGAGGACTGTGTGATTGAAAACAGGACGCTCCCGAATTTATACGAGGCGCCGCTGATGCTGGAAAGCTCAGGGTTTTCAGATGTGGTATGCAGAGAGCTTCATATAGAGGCTCCAGAGCCTGAGCTGAAAGAATGGAAGGAAATGGTGGAGCGCATCAGAAACCGTTCGGAGGAGGTGCAGATCGGACTGGTAGGAAAGTATGTAAAGCTTCACGATGCATATCTGTCTGTAGCGGAGGCGATGAGCCATGCGGGGTATGAGCTGAATGCCTTTATAAAAATCCGTTGGATCGATTCGGAAACGATCACAAAGGAAACTGCAGATGAGCTATTGGGCGGTCTGGATGGGATCATAGTTCCGGGCGGCTTCGGAAACAGAGGAATTGAGGGCATGATCCTCGCCGCAAAATATGCCCGTGAAAATCAGGTTCCCTACCTTGGAATCTGTCTGGGAATGCAGATTGCCGTGATTGAATTTGCAAGGACAATAGCCGGACTTGAGGATGCCAATTCAGGAGAGTTTGATGAGCAGTGCGCGCATAAGGTCATTGATTTTATGCCGGGACAGAGTGAGGAAATCGATAAGGGAGGAACCCTGCGGCTGGGAAGCTATCCCTGCAGTATTAAACCGGGAACCCGGCTGGAAGCATGCTACGGCACAGACCGGATCCATGAGCGTCATCGGCACCGGTATGAATTTAACAATGAATACCGGGAGAAGCTGACAGGGGCAGGACTTGTGATCAGCGGGACTTCTCCGGATGGAAGGCTGACAGAGACCGTCGAGCTTACGGGGCATCCTTTTTTTGTGGGTGTGCAGTTCCATCCGGAATTTAAGAGCCGGCCCAATCAGGCACATCCGTTGTTTAAAGGATTTATTGCAGCGTCGTTAAAGCGGGCAAAAAGAAAAGAGGGATAGAATCATGTGTGGAATTATTGGATTTGCAGGAAATACAGAAGCTATTCCCGTATTGCTGGACGGTTTGGAACGGCTGGAATACAGAGGTTATGACTCAGCCGGTGTTGCGGTTGTGTCAGCAGATGGGAATCTGCAGGTAAAAAAAAGCAAAGGCCGCCTTGCCGTATTGAGGGACGTGCTGGCCGCCCAGAATCCGTTGTCAGGAAAAATTGGCATTGGCCATACCAGATGGGCCACTCATGGAGAACCCAGTGATGTAAATGCCCATCCCCATGTAGGACAGAATGGAAAAATCGCAGTTGTCCACAATGGTATTATTGAGAACTATCTGGAGATTAAAGAGTCTCTGATGCGGAAAGGCGTTGTTTTTACTTCCGATACGGATACAGAAGTAATCGTCCAGCTTTTGGAATATTATTATAAGAAGAAAATGAACCTGATGGATGCGGTTTATGCAGTATTGCATCGAATTAAGGGCGCTTACGCTATGGGGATCCTCTGTTCAGATTTTCCGGAACAGATGATTGCGGCAAGAAAGGATGCACCTTTACTGATTGGTTATGGAAAAGACGATAATTACATTGCCTCTGACGTTACTGCGCTTCTTTCCCACACAAGAACCGTTACCTATATGGAAGATGATGAGGTGGCAGTGATTACAGCAGGACAGGTGCAGATCTTTGACAGGGACGGAGGACTGCTGGAAAAAGAAAAGCATTTGATTGAATGGGATGTTTCAGCAGCAGAAAAGGGTGGATATGCACACTTCATGTTAAAAGAGATTATGGAACAGCCGGAAGCAGTCCGAAAAACAATTTCTCCCAGATTGGCAGAGGGAGAGATTGTGCTGGACGAATTAAAGGATGTAAAAGAGCTAATGAAAGGGATTTCCAGAATCTACCTGGTTGCATGTGGTTCTGCATACCATGTAGGCATGGTAGGAAAATATGCATTGGAAAAGCTTCTCCGCATTCCGGCAGAGGCCTGCCTTGCATCAGAATTCCGGTACAGCGAACCGATACTGGGAGAGTCATCCCTTGTGATTGTAATCAGCCAGTCAGGAGAAACGCTGGATTCCATGGCGGCACTTCGGGAAGCAAAGAGAAAAGGCTCAAAAGTACTGTCTATTGTAAATGTGATGGGAAGTTCCATAGCAAGAGAATCGGATTATGTTCTTTATACATGGGCAGGACCGGAAATTGCCGTGGCAACTACAAAAGCATATACCACCCAGATGGTACTTCTTTTGATGCTGGGAGTCTGCATGGCTAAGCAGTTAAACAGGATTGAGAACCAGGAATATGGGAACATTGTAAGAGGACTCCAGGAACTGCCTGAAAAGATAGGAGTGGTTTTGAATAATCTGGATCTTTATCAGAAAGCGGCGTCCAGATATTTTAACCATAACAGCGTCTTTTATATTGGCCGTAATCTGGATTATGCGTTAGGATTGGAAGGTTCTTTAAAGCTGAAGGAGATTTCTTATATTCATTCAGAATCGTATGCAGCAGGGGAACTGAAGCATGGAACCATTTCTTTGATCGAGCATGGAACACTGGTGGTTGCACTGGCTTCTTATGAGCCGTTGGCAGAAAAAATGCTGTCAAATATTGTGGAAGTAAGATCCAGAGGTGCAGAGGTGCTTGCAATGACTACAGAACAGACCGAAGGCCTGATACAGGGCCAGGCCTCAGAGATCTTTCTAATACCCAGGATACATCCACTTTTACAGCCGGTTCTTGGCGTGATCCCACTACAGCTTTTTGCCTATTATATAGCTCTGAACAGAGGGTGTGATATTGATAAACCCAGAAATCTGGCAAAATCGGTTACGGTAGAATGAGGAAACATTGGCAGGAGGAAATAACAGTATGGGTGTCCATGAAGAATGCGGTGTATTTGGAGTGATGAGTACAAAAAAGGAACAAGTGGCAGAGCTGGTTTATTACGGACTTTATGCCCTGCAGCACAGGGGGCAGGAGAGCTGTGGAATGGTTGTCAATGATGATGGCGTGTTTTCTTCCTACAAAGATCTGGGACTTGTAAGCGAAGTGTTTTCAAAAGATATTCTATCCCGTTTTCCAGAGGGAACTATGGCTGTCGGCCATGTGAGATATGGAACTACAGGAGGAAATACAAGGAGCAACTGCCAGCCCATTGAAGTCAACCACCAGAAGGGGAAGATGGCGCTGGCCCATAATGGGAATTTAAGCAACGCACTGGAGCTTCGTGACAGGCTGGAATTGTCGGGAGCTATTTTTCATACCACCAGCGATACGGAAACCATTGCATATGTGATTACCAGAGAACGATTGACGGCTCCCAGTATTGAGGAGGCGGTAAGCAGGGCAATGAAGTTTCTGGAAGGTGCCTATTCGCTGGTGCTGATGTCTTCCACAAAGATGATTGCCGTCCGTGATCCCTATGGATTCAGGCCTTTGTGCTATGGAAAGATGCCGGATGGAGCTTATGTAGTGGCATCGGAAAGCTGTGCATTAGCTGCGGTTGGCGCAGAGCTTATCAGAGACATAGAGCCTGGAGAAATTCTGGTATTTCATCCATCCGGCGTGGAATCCAGAAGGGAGCATTGCGGAAAACAAAAGAAAAAGACCTGTATTTTTGAATATATCTATTTTGCAAGACCGGATTCTGTAATCGGCGGCGTGTCTGTCCATGAATCCAGGATAAAAGCAGGGGAGCTGCTGGCAGAGAAGTATCCGGCAGAGGCAGATATTGTAATCGGGGTTCCGGACAGCGGGCTGGACGCAGCTTTGGGTTTTGCGAAGAAATCCGGTATTCCATATGGCATTGGGCTGATTAAAAACAAGTATATTGGAAGAACCTTTATCTCTCCAGGACAAAGAGAACGGCTGGATCAGGTCAGGATCAAGCTTTCGCCTGTGAAAAGTGTCATAGACGGAAAACGGGTGGTGCTGATCGATGATTCCATTGTCAGGGGAACCACCAGCAGGCGTATTGTGAAGCTTTTGCGGGAGGCAGGGGCGAGGGAGATCCATATGCGGATTTCCGCTCCTCCATTTTTACACCCCTGCTATTATGGAACCGATATTGATTCGGAAGAAAATCTCATTGCCTGCCATCACAGCACAGAAGAAATCGCAGAGCTGATCGGAGCAGATTCTCTGGGCTATCTGGAGATAGGACAGCTGAGCAGGATGATTGAAAGCGATGATTATTGCGCTGCCTGCTTTCATGGAGAATATCCCACGAAAATACCGACTGATCTCCGAAAAGACCGGTTTGAACAGAAGCTGTCTGAACGAGAGCAGGGAAAGAGGATTTAAATGATGAAAAAATTTGACAGAAAGCTGATTTTGGAGGATGGAAGTGAGTATTATGGATATGGTTTTGGCGCTGCAGATGATAGGGTTACAGAAATCGTATTTAATACTTCTCCCGTAGGATACCAGGAAATTATTTCGGATCCATCGTATACCTACCAGACTGTTGTAATGGCTTATCCGCTGATCGGCAATTATGGGATTGCAGAAGAGGACTTTGAAACAGAAACGCCGACAATCGGAGGGTTGGTCGTCAGAGATTATAACGATCTGCCATCCAATTTCCGCAGTAAATATACATTATCTGAAATTATGGAACAGTACGGGATTCCTGGAATTTACGGAATTGATACCAGGAAGCTGGTACGCTCGATCCGAGATCTGGGCAGCAGAAAAGCACTGATTACAGATGCAGATACTTCTTTACCGGATGGGCTTTCAAAACTGGCAGCTTATGAAATACCAAAAAATGCAGTGGAGCTGGTGAGCAGAAAAAAGATTCAGCAATACCAGATTCCTGGAGGAAGCTATCAAGTAGCTGCCATTGACTGCGGAATGAAGCAGAATATTGTAAGAAGTTTTAATAACAGAAATTGTAGTGTGACGGTGTTTCCATGGAATACTTCTGCAAAAGAAATAGAAAAAATAAAACCAGATGGAATTTTCCTGTCCAACGGTCCCGGAGACCCGACAGACGTCTACCCTGTCATAGAGCTGGTAAAACAGCTGCGGGGAAAATATCCTGTTTTCGGGATCTGCCTTGGACATCAGATCATTTCGCTGGCATACGGTGCAAAGACCTATAAGCTGAAATTTGGCCACAGGGGCGGAAATCATCCGGTAAAAAACCTGATAACAGGAAAGATCGAGATTACCTCACAGAACCATTCTTATGCAGTAGATAGGGAAAGCCTTGCAGATACAAGGCTGCAGGTAACGCATCTGAACCTGCTGGATCAGACAATAGAAGGGGTTGCCTGTAAGGAAGACAGGGTATTCAGCGTACAGTATCATCCGGAGAGCGCACCAGGGCCGCAGGACAGCGGCTATTTGTTTGATCAATTCATAGAAATGATGGAGGAGGCAAAGAATGGCAAAGCGAACTGATCTGAAAAAAATCCTTGTCATCGGTTCCGGACCGATCGTGATCGGTCAGGCGGCAGAGTTTGACTATGCGGGAACGCAGGCATGTCTTGCCCTGAAGGAAGAAGGATATGAAGTCGTGCTGTGTAATTCCAACCCGGCGACGATCATGACAGACGCCTACGTTGCGGATAAGGTATATATGGAGCCGTTGACGCTGGAATATGTGGCAAAAATCGTCCGCCATGAGCGTCCCGATGCAATCGTTCCGGGAATCGGCGGACAGACAGGGCTGAATCTTGCGATGCAGCTGGAGAAGAAGGGGATTTTAAAGGAATGTCGGACAGAGCTTTTGGGAACCGGAAGCGAGAGCATTGAGCGGGCGGAGGACAGGGAGCTTTTTAAGGAGCTTTGTGAAAGCCTGGGAGAGCCGGTGCTTCCTTCTGTTGTGGCAAATACGGTGGAAGAGGCCGCAGAGGCTGCAGAGCGCATCGGTTATCCGGTGGTGCTGCGTCCGGCCTTTACGCTGGGAGGGACCGGGGGAGGCTTTGCGGACAATGAGGCAGAGTTTTTGGAGCTGATCCACAATGCGCTTGCCCTGTCGCCGGTGCATCAGGTCTTGATCGAAAAAAGCGTAAAGGGATTTAAGGAGATTGAATATGAGGTCATCCGCGATGCCAATGACACGGCTATCGTGGTCTGCAATATGGAAAATCTGGATCCTGTGGGAATCCATACAGGAGACTCCATAGTAGTCTGCCCGTCCCAGACATTGTGCAATAAGGAATATCAGATGCTGCGGGACAGCGCTCTGAAGATCATCCGTGCCCTGAAGGTAGAGGGCGGCTGTAATGTACAATTTGCATTGGATCCACACTCCTTTCAGTATTATCTGATCGAGGTAAATCCGAGGGTTTCCCGGTCGTCTGCGCTGGCGTCCAAGGCAAGCGGCTATCCGATCGCGAGAGTATCGGCAAAAATCAGTGTGGGAATGACGCTGGATGAGATCATGCTGGTAAATACGCCGGCGGCCTTTGAACCTGCGCTGGATTATGTAGTAACCAAAATGCCGCGCTTTCCCTTTGATAAATTTACGGATGCAAACCAGCAGCTGGGCACGCAGATGAAGGCGACCGGAGAAGTTATGAGTGTGGGAAGGACATTTGAGGAAAGTCTTCTGAAGGCTGTCCGGTCTCTGGAAACGGGCGTTAGCCACCTGTATATGGAAAAATTTGAAAAAGAGGACAGGGAAGCCCTGATGGAATATATCCGTATCGGTACGGATGACAGGATATTTGCCATTGCCAGCCTGCTCCGGATGGGGGAACCGGTGTCGTCGATTGCAGGGCAGACGTGTATCGACCGATTTTTTCTGGACAAAATAAAAAAAATCATCGACATGGAGAAGGAGCTGAAAGCCTGTATCGGAGACAGAAGGCTTTTATATGAGGCAAAGAGAACCGGCTTTCTGGACCGGACGATTGCGGCGCTGTGGGATATGACGGAGACGGAGGTATATGAAATGAGAAAAAGCTCCGGGATACTTCCTGTCTATAAGATGATTGATACGTGCGCGTCTGAATTTGAAAGCTATGTTCCGTATTTTTACTCCACCTATGAGGAGGAAAACGAATCTGTCATAGAAGACAGAAAGAAGATCGTTGTGCTTGGCTCCGGTCCGATCCGTATCGGACAGGGAGTGGAATTTGATTATTCCACCGTACATGCAGTTAAGACGATCAAAGAAGCCGGATATGAGGCGATCATTATCAATAATAATCCGGAAACGGTATCTACTGATTACACCACATCGGACAAGCTGTATTTTGAACCCCTGTGCGTGGAAGATGTGATGAATGTGATCGAAATGGAAAAACCGGAGGGCGTCATAGCCTCGCTGGGAGGACAGACAGCCATCAATCTGGCAAAGCCGTTGGAGGAAAGAGGCGTAAAGCTGATCGGTACCGGTTGTGCGGCAATCGAAAAAGCGGAGAACAGAGATGCCTTCGAGAGACTGCTGTCGCAGCTGAAAATCCCGCAGCCGAAGGGGCAGGCCGTAACAAATATTGAAGATGGCGTCAGGGCGGCGGAGGAGATCGGATATCCGGTGCTGGTACGTCCGAGCTTTGTCCTTGGAGGAAGAGCCATGCAGATCGTGGCAAAGCAGGAGCAGCTGCGGCATTATCTGAAAACAGCGGTGGAGATTGATGAGGACAAGCCGGTACTGGTAGATCATTATATTTGCGGACGGGAGGTGGAGATCGATGCCGTCTGCGATGGAAAAGACGTTTTTGTGCCGGGAATCATGGAACTGGTAGAGCGGACGGGAGTCCATTCCGGGGATTCCATCAGTGTGTACCCGGCCTTCAGCATTTCGGAAAAGGTAAAAGAAACGATACTGGACTATGCCGGAAAGCTGGGGATCGGCATTGGAATTGTGGGACTATACAATATACAGTTTATTGTGGATAAGGAAGAAAACGTATATATTATAGAGGTAAACCCGCGCTCCTCCAGAACGGTTCCGTTTTTGTCGAAGGCAACCGGTTATCCGTTGGCTGACATTGCGACAAAGGTAATTCTCGGAAGGACGCTGAAGGAGCAGGGAATCACGTGCATTTACCCGGAAGAAAAGGACTGGTGGTATGTGAAGGTACCGGCATTTTCTTTTTCCAAGCTAAAGGGAATGGATGCGTATCTTTCTCCGGAAATGAAATCGACAGGAGAGGCGATCGGGTATGACAGAAAGCTGCACAGGGCGATGTATAAAGCGATGATCGCATCAGGCATCCGAGTACAAAACTACGGAACCGTTATCGTGACGCTTGCAGACGAGGATAAGGAAGAGGCGGTTCCGCTGATCCGGCGCTTTTACGATATGGGATTTAATATAGAAGCGACATCCCTGACAGCAGACACGCTGAAAAAGCACGGCATTCGTACAAAAACGCTGGGGAAGCCGTCGGAGGGGAGCACTGAAATACTGGATGCCATACGCGCAGGCTATGTCAGCTATGTGATCAATACCCGCGCAATCCTTTCGGGCGTTCATTATGAGGATGGGATCGCTATCCGAAGCGCGGCGGCCCAGAACAACATCACGATGTTTACATCCCTTGATACGGTCAGGGTATTGCTGGATGTATTAGAGGAAATCACGATCGGGATTTCCCGGATATCATAAAAAATGAGGTGCAAAGCTGATGATACCGAATGAAAATTATAAGAATTTAAAGGAATCCTACCTGTTTTATAATATTGCGCAGAAGACAAAGGCCTATCTGGAGGAGCATCCGGACAGCCGCCTGTATCGGATGGGGATTGGAGACGTATCCCTGCCGCTCTGCGATGAAGTGATCAGGGCGCTTCACAAAGCGGTGGAGGATCAGGGAAAAAAAGATACGTTCCACGGTTATATGCCGGAATGCGGAGATCCGAAGCTGCGCAGGACGATTGCAGAGTACTACGGAGAAAGGGGCGTGGAGCTTTCACCGGAGGAGATATTTGTTTCCAGTGGGGCAAGCGATGAGCTGGGAGATATTCTGGATCTGTTCGGGAGAGATAAAACGGTTATGATCATGGAGCCGGCATATCCGGCTTATGTAGATGCGAATATCATAGCGGGAAACCGGATCATCCATATACCATCGGGAGAGGAGAACGGGTTTGTGCCGCAGCCGGACGAAAGCGCTGCGGCAGATGTGATATATATCTGTTCTCCCAACAACCCGACAGGAGCGGTTTTTAGCCGGGAGAGCTTACGGAAATGGGTGGATTATGCTAATAGAAAGGATGCAATCCTCTTATTTGATGCGGCATACGAAGCGTTTATTGAAGAAGAGGAAGTCCCGCATAGTATTTTTGAGATAGAGGGCGCCCGGACCTGTGCCATTGAAATCTGCTCCCTGTCAAAGACCGCGGGCTTTACAGGAACCCGGCTGGGCTATACCGTAATCCCCAAAGCGCTGAAGCGTCAAGGAATGAGCTTAAATGAAATGTGGGTGCGCAACCGCACGACTAAAACAAACGGTGTATCCTACATTATCCAGCAGGGAGGCGCGGCTGTTTTTACGAAAGAGGGACAACGCCAGATTCATGAAAGGATAGCTGTTTATAAGGACAATGCAAGGGTATTGATGGAAGCCCTTGACAGGCTGGGAATCTGGTATTGCGGAGGGAAAAACGCGCCTTATATCTGGATGAAATGTCCGGATGGAATGGGGAGCTGGGAATTTTTTGATTATCTGCTGCAGGAAGTCCAGGTGGTTGGAACGCCGGGAGAAGGTTTTGGAGCCTGCGGGGAAGGCTACTTCCGGTTTTCGACCTTCGGCACGCCGGAGGATACAAAGGAAGCGGCCCGCAGACTTACGGAGCTGTTTTCCAAAAGAAAAATGAAATAATACAGAAGAATTGAGTCAGGGGACTATATGGGAATTCCGTACAGTCCCCTGATTCCATGGAAACCAAACAGAGCATGAACTCTTAAGGAAAAATATCAAAAGAAATTTGCTTATGCCAGTGATATTTCATATGAAAGCATAATGGAAAGATTAAATGCTCTTATATTAGAGCTGTAAATTTTGGATATATTATTTATATTAGTGCGAAGGGAAGTGGGTGATGAAACAGAAGAACAGATGTTCACTTTTTCTGTACTTTTGAAAGAATCTATGATATACTAAAATGCAATGACGGAGTCTTTTTTTACGATAGATTCTGGAGGTGGATTTTATGCAAGATGAACAAAAAATCTTCAAATTACATTCCGAATACGCCCCCACCGGAGACCAGCCTCAGGCGATTGCCGAGCTTGTGGAGGGATTTAAAAAGGGCAATCAGTTCCAGACACTGTTGGGCGTCACTGGCTCCGGCAAGACCTTTACGATGGCAAATGTCATTCAGCAGTTAAATAAGCCGACCCTGGTGATTGCGCATAATAAGACCCTCGCTGCCCAGCTCTACGGCGAGTTTAAGGAGTTCTTCCCGGAGAACGCGGTAGAATATTTTGTATCCTATTATGACTATTATCAGCCGGAGGCATATGTTCCTTCGACGGATACTTATATCGCAAAGGACTCCGCGATAAACGATGAGATAGATAAGCTGCGCCTGTCCGCGACGGCATCTCTTTCCGAGCGCAGGGACGTTGTTGTGGTTGCAAGCGTATCTTGCATTTTCGGACTGGGATCGCCGGAAGAATTTTCAGGGATGAGCGTATCGCTGCGTCCTGGTATGCAGAAGGACCGGGATGATGTGCTGCGGGCTCTCGTGGCGATACAGTATGACCGCAACGATATGGATTTAAACCGCGGCTGCTTCCGGGTGAGGGGAGATGTCATAGAGGTGAATCCGGCGCAGGGCGGGGACAGCCTGATAAGGATAGAATTTTTCGGGGACGAGATAGACCGGATTGCGGAGATTGACCCGTTAAACGGTCAGGTATTCAATACGCTGGAGCATGTGATCATTTTTCCGGCGTCGCATTATGTAGTGCCGCAGGAGCAGATAGACCGCGCCTGCGATGCAATAGAGAAGGAGCTTGAAGAGAGAGTCCGCTATTTCAAAGGAGAGGATAAGCTGCTGGAGGCACAGCGGATTTCGGAGCGGACAAATTTTGATATAGAGATGATGAGGGAGACGGGATTTTGTTCCGGTATTGAAAACTATTCCCGCCATTTAAACGGGATGCCGGCGGGGGCATCGCCGTTTACGCTGCTGGATTTCTTTAAAGATGATTACCTTATCATCATTGATGAGTCGCATATTACGATACCTCAGATACGCGGCATGTACGCGGGCGACCGTTCCAGAAAGCAGACACTGGTGGATTACGGCTTCCGCCTGCCATCGGCGCTGGACAACAGGCCGCTGAACTTTGAAGAATTTGAAAGCCATATCGACCAGATGATGTTCGTTTCCGCGACCCCGAACGTATATGAGGCGGAGCATGAGCTTTTGCGGACAGAGCAGATAATCCGCCCGACGGGGCTTTTGGACCCGGAGATAGATGTCCGTCCGGTGGAGGGGCAGATAGATGATCTGATAGCAGAGGTGCGTAAGGAGACGGCGAAGCACAACAAGATTTTGATAACGACGCTGACAAAGCGGATGGCGGAAGATCTGACCGATTACATGCGGGAAGTGGGGATACGTGTAAAATATCTTCACTCGGATATCGATACTTTGGAGCGTGCGGAAATCATCCGGGATATGCGGCTGGATGTATTCGATGTTCTGGTCGGCATCAATCTTTTGCGGGAGGGGCTGGATATTCCGGAGATTTCGCTTGTGGCGATACTGGATGCGGATAAAGAAGGCTTTTTAAGGTCGGAGACGTCCCTTATCCAGACGGTAGGACGTGCTGCGCGTAATGCGGAGGGCCATGTCATCATGTACGCTGACATGGTTACGGATTCCATGCGCGCGGCGATAGACGAGACAAACCGCCGCCGCGCCATCCAGCAGCAGTATAATGAAGAGCATGGAATCACACCCCGGACGATCAAAAAAGCTGTGCGCGACCTTATCAGTATTACCAAAGAAGTCGCTAAGGCGGAGACGGAATTTGAAAAGGATCCGGAGTCGATGGACAGAAAAGAGCTGGAGAAACTGATAGCAGACGTGCAGAAGAAGATGAAGAAGGCGGCGGCGGATTTGAATTTCGAGGCGGCGGCAGAGCTGCGTGATAAGATGGTTCAGTTAAAAAAGACGCTGACGGATATGGACGAAGACTGACAGATATAGGGCAGAGGAGGAGCAGATGGAAACAGCAAAGAAGATACTTTCCCGGAAAAACAGCATCATCATCCGCGGAGCGAACGAGCATAACCTGAAAAATGTCGATGTGGATATCCCGCGGGATGCTCTCGTGGTATTTACAGGACTCTCAGGTTCGGGAAAGTCATCGCTGGCATTTGATACGATATATGCGGAAGGACAGCGGCGTTATATGGAATCGCTGTCGTCTTATGCGAGACAGTTCCTTGGCCAGATGGAAAAGCCGAATGTGGAAAAGATAGAAGGGCTTTCCCCTGCGATATCTATCGACCAGAAATCGACGAACCGTAATCCGCGTTCAACAGTTGGAACAGTGACGGAAATCTATGATTATTTCCGTCTGCTCTATGCACGGATAGGTACGCCGCACTGCCCGGACTGCGGACGTGAGATTAAAAAACAGAGCGTTGACCAGATGGTTGACCAGATAATGGGGATGCCTGAGGGGACGAGGATACAGCTGCTTGCACCCGTAGTACGGGGAAGGAAAGGGCGCCATGAAAAGGTGTTGGAGCGCGCTGCGCGAAGCGGCTATGTGCGCGTCCGGATCGACGGCAGCCTGTATGAGCTTTCAGAAGAGATATCCCTGGATAAAAATATCAAGCATAATATCGAAATCGTGGTGGACCGGCTTATCGTGAAGCCGGGAATCGAAAGAAGGCTGACGGATTCCATTGAAAATGTGCTGAATCTGGCTGACGGTCTGCTTTTTGTGGACAGAGTCGGGACAGAAGAGGAGATGCTGACCTTTTCCCAGAGCTTTTCCTGCCCGGACTGCGGGATAAGCGTGGATGAGATAGAGCCTAGAAGCTTTTCTTTCAACAATCCGTTTGGCGCATGTCCGGAATGCTATGGGCTGGGATATAAGATGGAATTTGATCCTGAGCTGATGATACCTGACCGTACAAAGAGCATCAATGAGGGCGCTATCACTGTACTGGGATGGCAGAGCTGTCAGCAGCCGGGTTCTTTTGCGAACGCGATACTGCAGGCTCTGGCAAAGGAGTATAAGTTCGATCTGAATACTCCGTTTGAACAATACCCGGAGAAAATTCAGAACATCCTTCTATATGGAACGGGCGGAAAAGAAGTGATGGTATATTATGAAGGCCAGAGAGGCAGGGGAGAATATCCTGTCGCTTTTGAGGGACTTGTGAAAAATGTGGAGCGCCGTTACAGAGAAACAGGGTCTGATTATACGAAACAGGAATATGAGACGTTCATGCGTATCACACCGTGTAAGCTCTGCAAAGGACAGCGTTTGAAAAAAGAGTCTCTGGCGGTGACTGTCTGCGGGAAAAATATTTTTGAAGTGACGTCTATGTTCATCGGGGAGCTGCATGAATTTATGGATGAAATGCAGCTGACGGAACAGCAGCATCTGATAGGCGACCAGATTTTGAAGGAAATCCGTGCGAGGGTCGGATTTTTGGTAGATGTGGGACTGGATTACCTGTCACTTTCGAGAGCGACGGCAACGCTGTCCGGCGGCGAGGCACAGCGGATACGTCTTGCAACGCAGATAGGCTCCGGACTGGTAGGGGTGTGCTATATTTTGGACGAGCCGAGCATCGGGCTGCATCAGCGTGATAATGATAAGCTGCTTGCAACGCTGAAAAATCTGAGAGACCTGGGCAATACGCTGATTGTGGTGGAGCATGATGAAGATACGATGCGTGCGGCGGATTATATCGTGGACGTAGGACCGGGAGCCGGATCTCATGGCGGACAGATTGTTGCATGCGGTACGGTAGAGGACATCATGGACACTCCGGAGTCCATTACCGGGCAGTATTTAAGCGGTGCGATAAAGATCCCGGTTCCGGAAAAACGTAGGAAGCCTGCAGGATGGCTGAAGGTGCGAGGGGCTGCGGAAAATAACCTGAAAAATATTGACGTGAAATTCCCTCTGGGTGTATTCACCTGTGTAACGGGCGTTTCAGGCTCCGGAAAATCATCTCTGGTTAATGAGATTTTATATAAGCATCTGGCAAGGGATTTGAACCGTGCCAGATGTATTCCGGGAAAGCATGCGGGTATTGACGGTATCGATCAGCTTGATAAGGTAATCGATATTGACCAGTCTCCTATCGGGCGTACGCCGCGTTCCAATCCGGCAACCTATACGGGCGTATTCGATATGATACGGGATCTGTTTGCATCGACTGCGGACGCAAAGGCGAAGGGCTATAAAAAAGGAAGGTTCAGCTTCAACGTCAAGGGAGGCCGTTGTGAAGCCTGCGGCGGCGACGGTATCATCAAGATAGAGATGCATTTTCTTCCGGATGTCTATGTGCCCTGCGAGGTATGCAGCGGCAAGCGCTACAACCGGGAGACGCTGGATGTAAAATATAAAGGGAAAAGCATTTTTGACGTACTGGATATGACGGTGGAGGAGGCTCTGACCTTCTTTGAAAATGTTCCGAGCATTCAGCGCAAGATACAGACATTATATGATGTGGGACTTTCCTATGTGAAGCTGGGGCAGCCGTCCACGGAGCTGTCCGGGGGTGAGGCGCAGCGCATCAAGCTTGCGGCAGAGCTGTCAAAGCGGAGTACGGGAAGGACCATATATATTCTGGATGAGCCTACGACGGGGCTGCATTTTGCAGACGTACACAAGCTTATAGAAATCCTTCACAGGCTGGCGGAGGGCGGCAATACGGTCGTTGTCATCGAACACAATCTGGATGTGATAAAAACGGCAGATTATATTATCGATATCGGGCCTGAGGGTGGTCTTGGAGGCGGCAGAGTGATCGCGCAGGGAACGCCTGAGCAGGTGGCAGAATGCGAGCAGTCCTATACGGGTCATTATGTGAAAAAAATGCTTGTCTGAATAAAAAATCCCGTTATACAATGAGGAAATCAAAAGGACGAAGGGGGATATATCTCCCTTCGTCCTTTAAAAATATCCTTTAAAATGAGGAGTGCCCGGAGCCTTGCGGCACCCGGGCTATTATGAAAAAATTATCTGTGTTTCCATTGTTATGTCGAAACAGATGTATTTCTCATCGACAAAATAAGTATACCGGACAAATATGAATAAATGATGAATACAATGTTAATATATGGTTAATTAGCACAAAAAATAAGAAATATAGCGGATGCGATAGTGCAAAACAGACAAAGAACATTTGGGGACGGAAGGACATAGGCAAAAAGATGCTACTTGAAGGCGGCCTCAAATGTTTGCGGTTTTCGTGTTTTTTTGTCCTTGTGCCGTATGTATATTGATGTTAGAATAAAATAGATATATTAGACCGTTACGTTTTATAGAAGAATGGAATGGAGACTAAAATGCAGGATTTGGAAGCAAAACGCCTTCGGGATTCTCTCGTGGAATATGAAGGCTACCTGAATGAGATACGACAGGTGACATTAAAAAATGTGGAAACATTAGATGTTATCCAGCGTTATACGGATAAAAGCGCGGCGGGGATGCAGAAGCTGGCGGAGCAGAGCCTTGACGGCATTCAGAGAGTGACTGCGGAAAGTGCAGGCGGATTGCGCCGTATTATCGAGACAGGAACAAGCAATTTGAGCCAGATGGCGCAGAGCGGTCACGACAGTCTGAGCAGGATGGTGACGCGCAGCGAGGAGAGCCTTAACCGAATGGTGCAGGACAGTCAGGAAAGTCTGAGCGGCATGGCTCGTGACGGACAGCAAAGTCTGGGGCAGATGGCACAGGAATGTCAGGACAGTATCAGCCGCATGGCGCAGGATTGTCAGGAACATCTGAATTATACGGCGCAGGAATGCCTGAACCGGCTGCAAAGCTACACAGAGGCGGGGCTGGCGCAGATAGACGAGGCACAGCGTAAAAATATGGAAACTGCGGAGCAGGTGGAACATATCGAGCATGCGATACTGGAGCACATGGAGCTGATGAAGCAGCTTCTAAAACAGTCGGATGATTTTACGCATAAGGAAAACGTCAAGGTCTACCGCAATGTGCAGGCGGTCGTTGTAGATGAAGTCAAGAAGCAGATGGAAGCTATGTCCTCTCAGAATGAAGAGCTTGTGCGGCGCAATGAGGATATCCAGAAGCAGAGCAGGGGATTAAAGCCTTTGATGATTGTGACGCTGGGGGCCGCAATTGCGAATATTGCGCTTTTGGCAGCACAGATAGCGGGGGTATTTTGATGGGAAGGCAAAACTGGAAACCGGGGAATATGCTTTATCCGCTTCCGGCAGTGATGGTGTCCGTAGCGGATAAGGAAGGAAAGCCGAATATTTTTACGGTGGCGTGGGCGGGGACTGTGTGTACGAATCCGCCGATGGTGTCGATTTCTGTACGTCCGGAGCGCTATTCCTACCATTGTATACAGGAAACGGGAGAGTTCGTTATCAATCTGACGACAAAAGAGCTGGCATATGCGGCAGACTTTTGCGGCGTTAGGAGCGGACGGGATGTGGACAAGTTTGAAAAGCTGCAATTGACGCCTTATCCGGCGCAGAAGGTGTCAGTCCCGCTGATCGGGGAAAGTCCGGTCAGTATTGAGTGTAAGGTGCGTCAGGCGACTGAGCTTGGAAGCCACACGATGTTTGTGGCAGATGTGGTCGCAGTGAGTGTGGATGAACGCTGGATGGATGAAAAGGGAAGATTTCATCTGGAAAAGGCAGAGCCTGTTGTATATTCCCATGGGACATATTTTGATCTCGGGAAGGCGATAGGTACATTTGGTTATAGTGTGGCAAAGAAAAAGGTGAAGAAGAAATAACTGACCGGGTATAATGTCGAGCATGAAATTTTTAAAAAGATACAAAGGAACGATAAAGAGCGCATATTTTTTGACGACGGGTGTCATTCTCATGATGCTTTTGTTTTTTGCACCCACATTTCCGAAATTTGAGAGTGCCGGGGATAACTATTTTACGGTGAAGCTGAACGGGACGGAGATAGGAAGCTGTGCAGACCTCAAGGTGATAGACGAACTTATCGTACAGGCGCGGAGAGAGATTGCCGGGGACAGCGGGGAAATGGTCTATATTCCTGCAAAGGTGGAGGCAGAAGGTAAAGAGCTTCTGGCGGGATATGTGGACAGACGGAAGGATCTTCTGAAAAATATCCGCGCGGTCATGGAGGACAGCGTTTCTGAGACACTGAAGCATGCCTATACGTTAAAAATAAACCAGTATACGGTAAATCTGGGCAGCAGTGAGGATGTATTGAAGCTTTTGCAGACAGTTCTTGACCGGTATGATGCCGGGCGGGAATACGAAGTCGGGGTTGTGGTAGACCCGGACAGGCAGTTAAACGTACTGACGACTCGGGTAACGCGCCGCGGCGAAGAAAAGAAGAAGCGGACGGCAGGAGAGGGCGCAGGTGCAGAAGCGTTTTTTGATGAGCTGTTTGAAAAGATAGAACCGGATATGAAAGCAGTAGATTTTGAGAGTCTTGATTATGGGCTTGTAAATCTGGATTTTGGGGATACTGTGGAGATCGTGGACGCTTATCTTTTGGATAACAGGATAACGCCTCTGGAGACTGCCGTTTCCGAAGTGACGGCAGATCAGGCGAAGGAACAGATTTATGAGGTTCAGGCAGGCGATACACTCTCCCAGATAGCGGAGGAGAATGGCCTTGCAGTGGAGGAACTGGTGGCAATAAATCCGATGCTGGAAAATAAGGACTCCATGATACGTACAGGTGACGAGCTGAAGATAACGGTTCCGGAGCCGGAGCTTTCCGTAGTGCATCAGGAACAGGTATATACAGAAGACAGCTACGAGGCGGATGTCGTTTATGTGGACAACGACGCATGGTATACGACAGAATCGAAGGTGATACAGCAGCCTTCTGCCGGTTTTCGCCGCGCGGCGTCCCTTGTGACATATCGTAACGACACGGCGGAGAATGTGGAGATAGTCAAAGAAGAAGTCGTAGTGGAGGCACAGCCTAAAATAGTTGAACGGGGAACGAAGGTACCGCCTACATTCGTTAAACCTATTTCAGGCGGACGGCTTACTTCGAGTTACGGCGGGCGTAAGGCTCCTACAAAGGGAGCTTCGACAAATCATAAGGGCATCGACTGGGCAACTCCGATCGGAACGGCTGTCATGGCTTCCAGCGGCGGAACGGTAACGAGGGCCGGATGGGGAAGCGGCTATGGCTATGTGGTCTATATCCGGCATGCCGACGGACGGGAAACGAGATATGGCCATTTGAGTAAGGTACTTGTAAAGGCGGGACAGCAGGTTTCTCAGGGACAGAAGATCGCGCTGAGCGGAAATACCGGACGGAGTACGGGACCGCATCTTCATTTTGAGCTGCGGATAAACGGAGCTTCGGTAAACCCGCTGAAATATCTGGATTAAAAAAAGTTATTTACAAATCCGGCGGAATGTGCTATAACCCTAAAGACAGCAAAGAGAGTTCTTTTGCTTTTTTTAGCGTGTATAAATCAATCAGATTTGAACATAATAAATGTGTAACCATCAACCATGTATTCGATACATAGGCAGAGGTAGATATGGAACAGTATGCAATCTGCGGCGGGAATCCGCTTGTCGGAGAGGTGGAGATCGGCGGCGCAAAAAATGCGGCTCTCCCGATTCTGGCGGCATCTCTGATGACGGACGAAACCGTTTTAATAGAAAATATGCCCGACGTACGGGACACTAATATATTATTGAAAGCAATGGCAGGAATCGGCGCGCATGTGGAGCGCGTTGATCGCCATACAGTAAAGATTAACGGGTCTTTGATCCATGACCTGACGGTAAACGGGGATTCCGTAAAAAAAATCAGAGCTTCCTATTATTTTTTAGGGGCGCTTCTTGGAAAATATAAAAAGGCTACGGTTGTTCTGCCGATATCGGCTGCCGTGCGATCGACCAGCATATCAAGGGATTTAAGGCGCTTGGAGCAGCGGTGGATATTGCGCATGGCATGATAACAGCGGAGGCTTCACGGCTTGTAGGTGCTCATATTTATCTGGATGTTGTGAGTGTAGGCGCGACGATTAATATCATGATGGCGGCAGTGCTGGCGGAAGGGCGCACCACCATTGAAAATGCGGCGAAAGAGCCTCATGTGGTGGATCTTGCCAACTTTTTAAACAGCATGGGAGCCAACATCAAAGGAGCGGGAACAGATGTTATCCGTATTCAGGGTGTGGAGAAGCTGCATAAGACGGAATATCCCATTATTCCCGACCAGATAGAAGCAGGTACGTTCATGTTTGCGGCAGCAGCGACAAGAGGCGATGTTACCGTGAAAAACGTGATTCCTAAACATTTGGAATCCATTACGGCAAAGCTTCTGGAAATGGGCTGCGAGGTATCGGAGTTTGATGATGCGGTGCGCGTTGTGGCGTCCCGTCCGTTAAAGCATACACAGGTAAAGACGCTTCCATATCCGGGTTTTCCGACTGATATGCAGCCGCAGATAGCGGTTACGCTGGGACTGTGCAGTGGGACGAGTATCGTTACCGAGAGCATTTTTGAAAATCGTTTCCGCTATGTGGATGAAATGATACGTATGGGCGCAAGTATTAAGGTGGAAAGCAATACCGCCATTATCGATGGCGTATCACGTTATACAGGTGCGAGTATTAATGCACCCGACCTGCGCGCGGGAGCTGCACTCGTTATTGCGGCGCTGGCGGCGGAGGGAGTTTCGACTGTGGACGATATCCGCTATATCGAACGCGGTTATGAGGATTTCCATTTGAAGCTTCAGAAGCTGGGCGCTCAGATAGATAAGGTGGAGACGGAGCGCGACCTGCAGAAGTTTAAGTTAAAGATTGGCTGAGGTTACAAATTCTGCAAATTGTCCTGTTGACAAATACGGAACGTTATAGTATCGTTAGTGCGTAACAGATAAGAAAATTCAATATTGTGCGTTCTCTTATTCAGAGTGGTGGAGATACATAGGATCAGTGAAGCCACGGCAACCCCGCAGAGCGGAAGGTGCCAGCCTGAGCGAGTGATAAACGGGAGTAATACTTCCGGTAGTTCGAACAATAAGAGGATTTGATTATCGAGATATCAGATCCGCTTTTGGGCGGGTCTTTTTATTTGTGTCACAAAGAGGTTTGTGAAAATCAAAGGAGGAACAACAGATGGATAAACGTTTATTTACTTCTGAGTCTGTAACAGAGGGACATCCCGACAAAATGTGCGATGCTATCTCCGATGCGATACTGGACGCGCTGATGGCAAAGGACCCGATGAGCCGCGTGGCATGTGAGACTGCGAGCTGCACAGGCTTTGTGCTCGTAACAGGCGAGATAACGACCAACGCATATGTGGATATTCCGAAGCTTGTTCGTGATACGGTGAAGGAGATAGGCTATGATAAGTCCGAATACGGCTTTGACGGAAACACCTGCGCGGTCATGGTTTCTATCGACGAGCAGTCTTCCGATATCGCGATGGGCGTAGACAAGGCTCTGGAAGCAAAAGAAAACCAGATGTCCGATGAGGAGCTGGAGGCGATAGGCGCAGGCGACCAGGGCATGATGTTCGGTTACGCGACCAACGAGACGGAAGAGTATATGCCCTATCCTATCTCGCTTGCGCATAAGCTTGCAAAACAGCTTACCAAGGTGAGAAAAGACGGCACGCTGACCTATTTGAGACCGGACGGAAAGAGCCAGGTTTCTGTAGAATATGATGAGAACAATAAGCCCGTCCGTCTGGAGGCAGTCGTTCTTTCCACACAGCATGACCCCGATGTGACACAGGAACAGATTCATGAAGATATCAAAAAGTATGTATTTGATCCGATACTCCCGCAGGAGCTTATTGATGATAATACAAAATTCTTCATCAATCCGACCGGACGTTTCGTTATCGGCGGACCTCACGGCGATGCAGGTCTGACGGGACGTAAAATCATCGTAGACACCTATGGCGGTTATGCACGTCATGGCGGCGGCGCTTTCTCCGGTAAGGACTGCACGAAGGTTGACAGAAGTGCGGCTTACGCAGCGCGTTATGTTGCAAAGAACATCGTTGCGGCAGGTCTGGCTGACAAGTGTGAGATTCAGCTTTCTTATGCGATTGGCGTTGCACAGCCGACTTCCATTATGGTGGATACGTTCGGAACAGGAAAGATTTCTGATGAGAAGCTGGTAGAGATCATTCGTGAGAACTTTGATCTGCGTCCGGCAGGCATCATCAAGATGCTGGATCTGCGTCGCCCGATCTACAAGCAGACCGCAGCTTACGGCCACTTTGGCAGAAACGATCTGGATCTTCCCTGGGAGAAGCTGGATAAGGCGGAAGAACTGAAGAAATATCTGTAAGATATACAGGAATAAAAAGGAGCTGCAGCCGAGGGTTGCGGCTCTTTTTCATTTGATAGGAAAGTTTCCTTTCTGCCGTATCCAAAAACACAATTATGCGTACTCACAGGAAGGAGATTGGCTGAAGGCGATTATGTTCGGCGCGGGTGTTCTCCAGGGCGCACACCCTTTGGCCGGCGCAGGACTGAGCTGCCGTCTGCAACAGCCATTTGTCCCCAAAACCGCTTGCTTGCCCCAGTTATGTGTGATAACATGAAAAACAGACATGGTGAGGGGGTCAGATAAGAAGGGAGACCCGAATGAAAAGATTCCGGAAAACGGAGGTCGCAGCGCTTACAGCATCCTGCGCACTGCTTCTGGCAGTAAGCGGCGGCTGGCTGGCGCGCGCAGGACAGCAGGAGGAAGAAGAGCGGACGGCATGGCTGGAAAACAGCTTTTATATAGATACGCTCTCGATAGACGTAAAAAGCTCCGGCATGAAGGAAAAGATAAAGGGCTGGCACGACTGGCGGGACGGCGTTTTTTATGTGGCGCTCCCGTCGTATGCGGACGGGGAGGTAAAGCTGGACTGGAAGTATGCGGACAGCCTTTTTATCGACGGGAAAAAACAGAAAAAGGGAAAATGGAAGTATGAGACCGGGCGGCGCTATCTGTTTTCCTTTGTATACGACGGAGAGACCGCGGAGGAATTTTCTGTGGAATTGGTCGAGAGCGGGAATATGCCGACTGTTTTTATCAATACGGAGTCCGGCTCGATGGAAAACGTGGATGCGGACAGGCAAAACCGTGAAACGGGCGTTTTTTATCTGCTGGATGAGGTGGGAGAGCTTCAGACGTCGGATTCCCTTACCTATATCAAGGGAAGGGGCAACACCACATGGGAGCAGGATAAAAAGCCGTACAGCATCAAGCTTGCGAACAGCCACGGGATACTCGGGATGGACGCGTCGAGAAGATGGGAGCTTCTGGCGAATTATTACGACGGGAGCAATATGCGGAATGCGCTGATGCTGGGGCTGGCAAAGGATGCCGGCCTGGAATATACGCCGGATGCGAAATGGGTGGATGTGTATCTGAACGGCGTTTATCAGGGGCTTTACCAGCTTGGCGAAAAGGTGGAGACCGGGGCGGGACGTGTGGATATCGCAGTATCTGAAAGCGGTTCGGAGGAAACGGGCTGGCTGTTTTTGATGGAGGATGCGAGCCGCTATAGTGTAGCGTCTGGCGGGAAATTTTCCACGGACGGCGGGCAGACGCTTGTGGTCAAAAATCCTGAGAATGCGGGCGAGGCTCAGTTAAAGGGGCTGGAAAGCCTCGTTCAGGGCTTTGAAAACGCGGCGGTTTCGGATGCCGGAAAGGCGCTGGAAGAGTATATTGACGTGGATTCCTTTGTGAAAAAATATCTTATTGAGGAAATCGCCAAAAACTCCGATGCGGTGACGAACAGCCAGTATTTTTATAAGAAGGCGGAAGAGCCTGTGCTGTATGCGGGACCGGCATGGGATTATGATAACGCGCTGGGGCATACGAACGAGGAGGCGATGGACCCGTATGGGCTGATGCTGGACAAGATCCGCGACGGGAATTCGAATCTGTGGTATGGCTCTCTCTGCGGACGGCAGGATTTTGCACGGCGGGTCAGGGAAGTCTATGCAGATGTATTTTCAGGGCTTTTGGAGGAGGCTGTTTCTGAAAAGATAGAAGGCTGGCGGGAGCTTCTGCGTCCGGCGGCGCAGATGGACGAGCTGCGCTGGCAGCAGTATGGAAAGGATTTCCGGTATCGGGTATGCGAGGATTATGACGCGTATGTGGATTATCTGAAAATATTTCTGCAGGAGCGGAAAGCGTTTCTGGACAGCGTCTATATCGACGGAGCGGTCTGGAACAGGATACGGTTTGACCGCGGGGAGCTTTACAGCTATGTGGACCTGTACGCGATGCAGGGAAGCGCCGGGAGGCCTGCGCCGGACTGCTCGGACCTGGAGTGGGACGGGAAGCATATTACCGGATGGTATCATGAGGACGGTACGCCCTACGACCCGGCAAAAATGGTGGACGGGGATATGACGGTATACGCCCGCTGGGAAGCGGCGGACACAGTTGCGGATGGAGCTGTATCGCCGGAAGCAGGCTCTGGACCGGAAGAGGAAGCCGGGCTCACAGAGACGGGAGGTGAAGGAGAGACATGAAAGAAGAAGGAGGCGTCTGGCGGCATGAGCTGAAATTTGTATGCACCGTGCCGCAGCTGCGCATCATTGAAAGCAGGATAAGGCCGCTGCTCATGCCCGACCCCCATACGGGACCGGACGGCAGCTACCGCATCAGCAGCGTCTATTTTGACGATCAGTGGGATACCTGTTTTTATGAAAATGAGGACGGGACAGACCCGAGGGAGAAGTTCCGCATCAGGATATATAATGGAAGCGATGCAAAGATAACGCTGGAGCTAAAGCAGAAGCTTCGCGGAAAAACGCGCAAGCTGAGCTGCCCGCTGAACCGCATGGACTGCACGAGGGCACTGCGCGGCGAAACGCTGGAGGATTCCGACGGTCTGCCGCCGGTACTGCGCAAATTTATCCTGCAGCAAAAAGAAAGACGGCTTTTGCCGAAGGTGATAGTAGAGTATGAAAGGGTGCCGTATATTTTCCGGCTGGGAAATGTTCGGGTGACGCTGGACCAGAACATCTCCTCATCGTCGGAGATGGAGAAATTTCTGGAGGGCGGCTATATGAGGCGGCCTGTGATGCCGGCGGGGCGGCATGTGTTGGAAGTAAAATATGATGAATTCCTGCCGGACCCGGTGCGTCAGCTCCTTGCGCTGGAAACGCTGCAGAGGACATCCTATTCAAAGTATTACATATGCAGACAGTTTGATATCTGACAAATAACAGGAAATGATGACAGTCGCCTGTGCGGCCTGGGGAAAGGAAGAAAAAATGGGATTCGGAGATATTTTTAAAAAATCTTTTTTGAACGGCTTTTATGATACGGGCATGGAGCTGCCGACGGTTTTGTTAAGCCTCGGCGTGACCTGCCTTCTGGCGCTTTATATTTTTTTCGCATACCGCCTTTTGACACGAAAAACCTTTTATAATAAGAATTTCGGCATTTCGCTGGCGGCGCTGGCCATCATCACGGCGGCTATCATTATGACGATACAGTCCAGCATTGTCATCTCCCTTGGTATGGTAGGCGCGCTGTCCATCGTCCGTTTCAGGACGGCGGTTAAAGAGCCGATGGACCTGGTATTTTTATTCTGGTCCATCAGTACGGGCATCATCTGCGGCGCAAATCTGTATCTGCTCGGAGTCGTGGCGTGCCTTGTTGTGACGGTGGCTCTGTTTGTGTTAGATCTGATACCTGTGACAAAGGCGCCAATGCTCCTTATCGTGAACAGCTCCGATACGGACGGCGAGGACGCGGTGCTGGATATCGTAAAGCGTTTCAGCAAATACTGCCGCGTAAAATCCAGGACCGTGAGCGCAGGGCGCTTAGACCTCGTGATAGAGGTACGGGTTTCCGAGGAAGGAAAGCTCGTAAAAGAAATGAGTGCGCTGGAAAAAATGGACAGTGTTTCTTTGATTTCGCATGACGGGGAAACAACTTATTAAAAATATCGCAGTATCAGAATCCGGCCAGCGGTCAGGCAGCGCAGCAGGATTCTGAATCTGCTTACAGGAGGAAAAATGTACGTTATTGCAGGACTGGGAAATCCGAAAAAGGAATATGATAATACAAGACATAATATCGGATTTTCCATCATAGATATGTTGGCAGAAAAGACCGGGATTTCGATCGGAACGGCAAAGCATAAGGGGCTTCTGGGCGCGGGCTACTGGAATGGACAGAAGCTGCTTCTGGTCAAGCCGCTGACCTATATGAACCTGAGCGGCGAGTGCATCCGCGAGGTGCTGGATTATTATAAGGTGGACGGCAGGGAGAATCTGATAGTCATCCATGATGATATCAGCCTTGAGCCGGGAGTGATACGCATCCGCAAAAAGGGCAGCGCAGGCGGTCATAACGGTTTGAAAAATATTATTCAGCATCTGGGTCACGACCAGTTTATACGGATAAAGGTCGGCGTGGGCGAAAAGCCGGCGGGATACGATCTGGCAGATTATGTGCTGGGGCACTTCAGCGGCGATGAAAGGGCACTGATGAAACAGGTTTCTGAGGAGACGTGCGATGCGGTGCAAATGATTATGGAAAAGGGGCCCGATGCCGCCATGAATTATTTTAACGGGCGCAAACAGAAAGGGTAAAGATGAAAGTATTATCGGCTCCGCTATGGGAGCTGGCAGAATTTGAAGAGGGAAAAAAGCTTCTGGACAGAGAAAAGGCAAAGGTGGCTTTTTCTGGGCTTTATGACTCCCAGAAGCTTCATATGGTATCCGGGCTGAGCGATGGTTTTGAACAGAAAATCATCGTTACTTTCAGTGACAGACAGGCACGGGAAATCGGGGCTGAATATGCCTTTTATGACCGGAATACGCTCGTATATCCGGGAAAGGACCTGATATTTTATCAGGCGGATGTGGCGGGCGGAGAGCTGGTGCGGGAGCGGATGCGGGTCGTGCGGGCGATACTGGAAAAGCGCCCGGTGACGGTTGTGACAACGATGGAAGCGCTCATGATGCCGCAGATGCCGCTGTCGGAAATTGTTTCCCGTGTGCTCCGTTTTGATCGAAGCTCGACAGTCGATGAGGAGAGGCTTTCCGAAGCACTCATCGAGATGGGATATGAAAAAAATTATCAGGTGGAGGCTCCGGGGCAGTTTTCGGTCCGGGGCGGCATTGTGGATATTTTTGACATGACGGAGGAAAATCCGTATCGTATCGAGCTGTGGGGAGACAGCGTGGATTCCATACGCAGTTTTGATGTTCTTTCCCAGCGCTCCGTAGAAAATCTGGACAGCATTTCGGTGTATCCGGCAACAGAGCTCATCCTTTCTGCAGGACGCAGACGGGACGGCTTTGAACGTATTAGAAAGGAAGCGAAGCAGCACGTCAAAAAGCTGCGGGACGCCGGGAATATTGAAGCTGCAGGACGGCTCGAGGCACAGGTAAGGGAGACGCTCGAGTCCGTGCAGGAGTTTGGCAGTGTGGTAAATCTGGAGAGCTTTGTCCACTATTTTTATCCGGCAACGGAATCGTTTTTGCAGTTTTTTGATGAAGAGAGGGCGCTCGTGCTGTTGGATGAGCCTAAGAGGCTTTGCGAGACAGCGGATGCTTTGGAGATGGAATTTCGGGAAAGCATGTCGGGACGTCTGGAAAAGGGATATATCTTACCCGGTCAGGCGGGGATTTTGTATACTCAGAAGGAGATAGGCGCCCGGATTTCAGCGTTCAGGGCGGCAGCGCTGTCCGCGCTGGAAACAAAAAACGAGCTCTTTTTGCCGGAGCGTTCGTTCGGGGTAACAGTGCGGAGTATTTCTTCTTATAACAACAGCTTTGAGTCTCTGCTGAAGGACCTGAAACGCTATAAAAAGACAGGCAGCCGCGTGCTTTTGCTGTGCGCGTCAAGAACGCGTGCGAAGCGTCTGGCGGCAGATCTGCGGGAACAGGAGCTGACGGCATTTTACAGTGAGGATCCGGACCGGGAGGTACAGCCGGGAGAGACGATGCTTTTTTACGGTCATGTGGAAAAAGGATTTGAGTATCCGTTGCTGAAGTTCGCGGTGATTTCGGAAGGCGATATCTTTGGCGCGCCCAAAAAGAAAAAGCGGAAGATAAAGCGCTACGAAGGGGCGAAGATACATGATTTCGCAGAGCTTAAGGTAGGGGACTATGTGGTGCATGAGACGCATGGTCTCGGCATTTATCAGGGTATCGAAAAAGTTGAGGTAGAGGGCACGATACGCGATTATATGAAGATATCCTATCGGGATGGCGGCAATCTGTACGTGCTGGCGACAGGGCTTGACGTGATACAGAAATATGCATCTGCGGACGCGGCGAAAAAGCCAAAGCTGAACAAGCTTGGTACGCAGGAATGGACGAAGACGAAAAGCCGCGTAAAAAGCGCCGTCAACGAGGTTGCAAAGGATCTGGTGGAGCTTTATGCCGTGCGGCAGCAGGAGAAGGGGTTTGCATTTTCCGAGGATACGGTATGGCAGAGAGAGTTTGAGGAAATGTTTCCCTTTGAGGAAACAGACGACCAGCTTTCCGCGATTTCTGCGACAAAGCGCGATATGGAAAGTACGAAGATAATGGATCGGCTCATCTGCGGAGACGTGGGGTACGGAAAGACCGAAATAGCGATACGCGCCGCATTCAAGGCAGTTCAGGATGGCAAGCAGGTTGTTTTTCTTGTGCCGACAACGATACTGGCGCAGCAGCACTATAACAACTTTGTGCAGAGGATGAAGGATTATCCGGTGAGGATAGATCAGATGTCGCGTTTCCGCACACCGGCTCAACAGAAAAAGACGATAGAGGATTTGAAAAAGGGGCTGGTGGACATTGTCATCGGTACTCACAGAGTCCTTTCCGCAGATATGAAATTCAAGGATTTGGGGCTTCTTATCATCGACGAAGAGCAGCGCTTCGGAGTGACGCATAAGGAGAAGATAAAGAAGATGAAGGAAAACGTGGACGTGCTGACGCTGAGTGCAACGCCGATACCACGGACCCTTCATATGTCGCTGGTCGGGATCAGGGATATGAGCGTTCTGGAGGAAGCGCCTAACGAACGCCAGCCTATCCAGACGTATGTGATGGAATATAATGAAGAGATGGTACGCGAGGCGATACTGCGGGAGCTGTCCAGGGGCGGCCAGGTGTATTATGTCTACAACAGGGTCAATACGATAGCGGATATGGCGGCAAAGCTGCAGGAGCTTGCCCCGGAGGCAACGGTATCTTTTGTACACGGACAGATGTCAGAACGGGAGCTGGAACGTCTCATGTTCGATTTTATCAACGGGGAGATAGATGTGCTGGTAGCGACCACTATTATCGAGACGGGACTGGATATCTCCAATGTGAATACGATAATCATCCATGATTCCGACCGGATGGGACTGTCGCAGCTCTATCAGCTCCGCGGACGCGTGGGGCGGTCAAACCGTACGGCGTACGCCTTTTTGATGTACAAGCGGGATAAGGTGTTGAGAGAGGTGGCAGAAAAACGCCTTGCCGCCATTAAGGAATTTACTGACCTGGGGAGCGGATTTAAGATAGCGATGCGGGATCTGGAGATACGCGGAGCGGGCAATCTTCTGGGAGAACGCCAGCACGGGCATATGGAGGCGGTCGGCTACGACCTGTACTGCAAAATGCTGAACGAGGCGGTAAAGCACTTGAAGGGCGAGGGCGACGACGGGGATTTTTCCACGACGGTAGAGCTGGAGGTGGATGCATATATTCCCGGAAGCTATATCGTCAACGAGCAGCAGAAGCTGGATATTTATAAGCGGATAGCGGGTGTGGAAACGGAAAGTGAGAGCGAAGAGATGAAGGGAGAGCTGCTTGACAGGTTCGGCGAGGTGCCGAGATCGGTAGACAATCTTCTGCGTATCGCGCTCCTCAGAACGCAGGCACACAGGCTTTATATTATGGAGGTAAAGGGGCGGCCCGGCGAGCTGCGTTTCGTATATCGTCCTGACGCGAAGGTACACGGGGAAAATATCCCGAAACTGTTTGAGCTTTACGGGGAAAGCCTGAAATTTTTCCCGCAGGGAAATCCGGTCTTTACTTATCAGTACAAAAGGAGTAAGGTAATGGAGAAAAATGCGGAGGCGCTGCTGGAGCTGGCAGAACGCCTTATCGGTGATATGCAGCGCTGTCTTCTGTAGGAGATATGGCGCAGCGGCTGCCGCGGAAAGAGGGAAAATTTTGAAGATTATAACACAGATTGGTATTATTTTTGGAGTATGCTGGGTGGCGCAGCTTATCGAGCGGGCGCTCCCGTTTGCCTTTCCCGCCAGCGTGATAGGCATGATACTGTTGTTTTTACTGCTTATATCGCGGGTGCTGAAGGTAGAGCATATCCGTGAAAAATCGGATTTCCTGCTGGGGAACATGGCGTTCTTTTTTATTCCGGCGGGCGTGAGCATCATTAATTATTTTGATGTATTAAAAGACTGGGTATTCCAGCTCATTTTTATCTGTGCGGTGACAACCGTTATCACCTTTGCGGTCACAGCCTACAGCATGAAATTTGTAATGTATCTGATGTCCCGGTTTTCCGGGAAGCGGGAGGTGAAGGAATGATGCAGGAACTGTTTGTTTCGCCGTTTTTTGGCATTGCTCTGAGCGCAGCAGCCTTCTGGGCAGGCGTGAAGCTCCGTAAAAAGACGGGGCTTGAGATATGCAATCCACTTGTGATCGCAATCGTTATCGTTTCCGGCGTACTGCTTATTTTTAAGATTCCGTATGAGTCCTATGAAAAGGGCGGCGGTATCATCAACATGTTTCTTGCTCCGGCAACGGCATGCCTTGCCGTTTCCATCTATACGAGGATAGAGCTGTTAAAGAAAAACTGGCTTCCGGTCGTTGTGGGAGCGGTGTGCGGAACGGCGGCTTCGATGGGGAGCGTGTACGCATTGTGCAGGCTGTTCCATATGGATGAGGCGATGACCGCGTCACTGATGCCGAAATCGGTGACGACTCCTATTGCGGTGAGTATTGCGGAGGGAAGCGGCGGAATTACGCCGATAACCGTTGTTGCCGTGATATTTACAGGGATTCTGGGAAGTATTTTTGCGCCGAAGCTTGTCAGGCTGTTTCGGATAAACGATCCCATGACGGCGGGCGTTGCCATCGGGGCGTGTTCCCATGCGGTCGGCACTTCCAAGGCGCTTGAGATGGGAGAAACGGAGGGGGCCATGAGCGGTCTTGCGATAGGCGTCTGCGGTATTATGACGGTGCTGTTTTCCATGCTGCTCTGATACGGCAGAGTGCAGCCCGATCGGATATGAGGATGTCGGAGAGGGGAGGGCTGAGGAACCAGGGAGGATATGACAATGCAGCAGGACAAAGAATTTTTGGGGAAAGCCCCTATCGGGAAGCTTTTATTTCAGCTCGCGCTGCCTGCAATAGCAGCGCAGATAATCAACCTGTTATACAATCTGGTTGACAGGGTCTATATCGGGCACATACCCGGCGACGGCGCGGAGGCGCTGACGGGCGTGGGAGTGTGTATGCCGGTCATTATGGTCGTATCGGCATTTGCGGCGCTGATAAGCATGGGCGGAGCGCCGAGGGCTTCTATTTTTATGGGGAAAAAGGATAACGAAACAGCGGAAAAGATTCTCGGGAACTGTTTTATGCTCCAGATCATCATTTCAATTATCCTGACGACAGTCCTTTTGCTGTTCGGGCGTCCGCTTTTGTTAAAATTTGGGGCAAGCCCGGAGACAATAGAGTATGCGGTAGCATATATGAACATTTATGCGGTTGGTACGATATTTGTACAGCTTACGCTGGGGATGAACGCATTTATCACGGCGCAGGGATTTGCAAAGACAGGGATGCTTTCCGTATTGATAGGAGCGGTGACGAATATTGTGCTGGATCCGGTATTTATATACGGATTCGGGATGGGCGTGCGCGGCGCGGCGCTGGCTACAGTCATTTCGCAGGCATTGTCTACGATATGGGTGCTGTCCTTTTTACTGGGGAAAAAGACACAGTTAAAGCTGCGGCGCAGAAATATGAGATTGAACGGCAGCATTTTGCTCCCGTGCGTTGCGCTGGGCATATCTCCGTTTGTAATGCAGGCGAGCGAAAGCGTGATCATGGTGTGCTTTAACTCATCGCTGTTAAAATACGGCGGCAATATTGCGGTCGGCGCGATGACGATACTTTCATCCGTTATGCAGTTTTCCATGCTCCCTCTTCAGGGGCTCGGACAGGGCGCACAGCCGATTTCAAGCTACAATTACGGTGCGGGCAATGCGGAGCGCGTAAAAAAGACATTTAAGCTTCTTTTGCTGTGCAGCATGATATATGCGGGGATACTTTGGGGCGCAGTTATGTGCTTTCCGGAGCTGTTTGCAAGAATATTTTCGCCGGATGCCGCATTGGTGGAATATACCGGAAAGGTACTGCGTGTATATATGGGATGTATGGTGCTGATGGGAGCGCAGATAGCGTGTCAGATGACGTTTATCTCCATGGGAAATGCGGCGTCATCCGTTATCGTTGCGGTCATGCGGAAATTTGTCCTGCTTCTGCCGCTGATATATCTGCTCCCGCATCTGATGTCTGACAAGACGATGGCGGTTTATACGGCAGAGCCCGTGGCGGATTTTCTCGCAGTGACATTTACAGTGTGTCTGTTTGCAGTGCAATTTAAGAAGGCGCTGAAAAAATTAGAGTGATCATTTGCGGACAGGCCGGTAAATGGCTGTTATGATACAAAGCGAAAAGGGAATTTTCTATGGAACAGAAGAAATCGGACAGACGCCGGATGACGGCAATTCTGGGGGCGGGCTTTTTACTGCGTCTCTGCTATGTGCTGTTTTCCACGATTTATGAAAGGCAGTATGACATCGGCATGATAGATCTGGATGCCGGGCATACGGTGACGGGCGGGCATCTGGCGTATATCCAGTATTTGTATGAAAACTGGAGGCTGCCTGATTTTGACCCGACTACGGTGTATCAGTTTAACCATCCGCCGCTCCATCATTATCTGTGCGCGCTGTGGATGAAATTCTGTTCCATTTTTATTTCGGATACAGCGGTGCGGGAGGAATCAATACAGGTTGTACCCTTTGTCTGTTCACTGCTTATCATCTTTTTTCTGGCAAAGATTCTCGGACAACTGGCGCTTACGGAGAAGGCGAAACGCTTTATAATGTTGCTGTTTGCCTTTCATCCGGCGCTGGTGCTTTTGTCCGGCAGCGTGAACAATGACTGTATGGCGCTTTTATTCACAGTGCTCTGTGTATATTATACGATGCTGTGGGTGCGCTATCCGACGATACACAATATATTGAAGCTTGCGCTGGCAGTCGGACTGGGGATGCTGACAAAGCAGAATGTGGCGCAGATGGCGTTTCCCATTGCCGGGGTATTTTTGTGGACATTGTGGAAAGAGTGGAAAAAGGGTGGATTTCCTAAAAGAATTTTCGTCCAGTACGGTCTGTTCGGGCTCGTATCGGTTCCGCTGGGAATGTGCTTTTATATCCGGAATATGCTTCTGTATAAAATGCCTCTTGTGTGGATATATACGCTGCCGAAGGATTCCTGGCAGTATACCGGAAATGTTCCGGTACTGAACCGGTTTTTGTGGCCGGTGCCGTCGGAGGCTGTGGATAATCTGCTCCATTTCAGGCTCGGCTGTGGATATAATGTGTGGATGCAGATAATCCGTACATCGGTGTTGGGCGAATGGGATATGGCGGACGTGGGAAAAGGTGTGAAAGTGCTGGCTGTGCTTTTGATGGCGGCAGGAGCGGTGCTTGCGTTTGCGGGGATTTTGGCATTTCTGGATGTGTTTGTGATACGTCGGAAAAGGTACGATATCTCCACGCCGGTGCGGATACTGTTTGTGATGTCATATGCAGTGCATTTGTTGTTTTATTTAAAATTTGCCTATGACTATCCGCAGGAGTGCAGCATGCATTTCCGTTACATCGAGATAGAGCTGCTTTTCCCGGCGGCGGCGCTGGGGTTCTGGCTTCAGCAGACGGAAAAGAAATGGATGAGATATGCGCTGAATACAGTTTTGGCATTTTTTTGTCTGCTGAGCGTCGGGATGATAGGGGTATGGTGCGCCATGTGATGACAAAGCCCGGAAACGGGTAAAAATGAGATGCTGCTCATGCGGCGGAAATGAGGGAAATATGAAAAATAGTTGGCAGAAAAGCAGGAACATCCGGCGCTGTGTGACAGAGAGCGCGCTGTTTGCGGTAGCGCTTTTCTGCCTGCTTTTTTTATATAAAGGAATGTATCCGTTCGGGGACGGCTCTGTTATGATGACCGACCTGTACTCCCAGTATATGCCGCTTCTGTACCGTTTTTATGATGTGGTCACGGGACAGAAAAATCTGTTTATGGAGCTGGCGGTGTCGGGCGGCGCAAACCTGTATGCAGATACGATAAATGAGGTGCTCAATCCGTTCAACTATGTGCTTTTGCTGTTCGGGCGCGAAAAGCTGTATCTGGGGCTCAATGTGGTCCTGCTCTTATATGGAGTCGGAGCGGCGGCTTCCTGCCGGTATTTTCTGGAAAAGATCATGAGACGGGAACAGAGGGAATTTAAATGGGGCAGCCCTGCGCTGGTTTTGAGCCTGTGCTATGCGTTTTCCGGGTATACTGCCTATAATTATCAGATCATCCGGTGGATGTACCTTCCGGTGCTGTTTCCTTTATTTGTACTGGCGCTTCTGCGACTTTTACGTGAAAAAAAGGGCGGTATGTATGGAAGCCTTCTGGCATATCAGCTGATGCTGAGCGTACAGCTTGGATTTATGACATTACTGTTTACGCTGTTTGCGGGCGGGATTTATGTGTGTGTGTCGGGAAATGGCTGCGGAGGCTGCAGGACTCAGGATGCGGACGAAGGGCGTTATACGGGGCACAGAGCAGGGAATGAGCAACTTTCCTGTCTTGCAAAGTGGACATGTATCGGACTTTTGCTGTCGTCGGCTGTGCTCGTTCCGGCGCTGTCAGGGTTGTTCTCTTCGGCGCGGTCGGGAGAGACTTTGAGTTATTTCGGAGTGATGAAGCGGCACGGACTGGACGATATCTTTGAGAGGGTATTTCAGATAGGACAGCCTGTGATGCTGGGGATTTTGTGCTGGGAAGCAATCCGTATGTTTGCGGCATGCCGGAAAACGGGGCGGAAGCATTTTTGTGCTGTGACCGGGGAAACGAAATTCTGGCTGATAATGGGCATATTTTTGTCGATGACAGCGCTTTTGCAGCCGTCGAATCTTTTATGGCACCTGGGCTCATATGTGTGCTTTCCTGTGCGGTACGGATACATGGCGCTTCTGTGCATGGCAGCGCTGGCGGATGGACTTTGGGATATGGCGGAAGCAGAGCATATCGGCAGCAGAGCTTCGGTGTTCTGGTCTGCAGGTGCGTTTTTTTCCCTGATATGCTCGGCAGCAGTGGTCTTTTGGTGGGAAGACCGGATCGTGCAGGCATTTTCTTCGCTGGCGATCAGCAGCGTGTGTACGGCGGAAACTGCGGCGGTTTTTTTCATATGTGCGCTTCTATTTATCGGAACGGTGTGCATGTGTGCGGCGCAGAGCAGACGGCGGAAGATACAAAGAGCATTTTCCTGCGGCGGTCTGACGCTCTGCGCGGCAGTGTGCGGATTTTTATTTTACACAATGATCTTTCTTCCGGAGGATTACGGCGTGCGGCAGGAAAATGAAAGAGCTTATGCGGAAATGACAGAGGAAGCAGCGGCGTATGAAACGGCAGTGCAGAAGGAGGGGGCGGACGCAGGGGAGGAATGGCTTCTGGCCCGGCAGAAGGATGAGGAAAGCTTTCCCATCAATGCAGCCCTCGTAAGCCGGAAGGGCTCACTGAGCGGATATTTTCCCACGGAGGATAAGCTGACCAAAGCAGCGATGGAGGGGCTGGGATATCTGGCGCCGTGGGTATCGGTGCGCTCCGTGGGAGGAACTCCGGTATCGGATGAGCTTTTGCGACGGGTGCTCGTCTTTGACGGGGAAATTCCGGCGTGTCGCCCGGACAAGGCATTGGGAACAACGGAAAGCGTGCTTGCTTTGCAGGAGCAGATGACAGCTCTTACGGGAGGACGTTCTGTACTGGAACGGTTTTCCGGGGCAGAGCTTGCGCAGGAGGATGGAAGTCTGCTTTTGATGGTAGAAGAGGAAAGCGCTTTGTATCTGGATGCAGGACAGACGGCGGACAGCCTGCAGATATTTGTGAACGGTCGGGAGCTCAATATCCCGGAAAAAATGCAGGCGGCAAGTCCTGATCGCCTGATTGCCCTGGGAAGCTTTGTGGGAGAAAATGTGGAGATTACCGTTTTGAGCGGCGGCGCAGCAGTATTACCGGAGCAGATGGAGCTGGGCGTTTTGGATACAGCGATGTGGCAGGAGACGCTTTTGCTGCTGAATCAGGCGGGAAAGCAAAAAAGGTCTTCAAAGGATACAGGGCATTTAGGGAACAGGATGGACGGCACTCGGGCGTTGTCACCGGAGTATTTTGAAATTTCCGAAAGGGAAGGGATAATCAGGGCGGCTGTAGACGGAAAAGAGGGCGATTTGCTGTTTGTTCCGTTCATGGCTCTGAATGGCTGGCGCTGTGTACAAAATGGACAGCTTGTGGATGTTATGCCGGTATTTGGCGGATTTCTGGGGATAAAACTTCTGGACGGTGAAAATGAAATCAGGTTTTCCTTCCGTCCGCCGGGACTGTACACAGGGCTGTGGATGACAGCGCTGGGAATTGCAGCGGCGATGTGGATGATTTTGCGGAAGGATTGTGGAACAGGACGATTTGCGGCAAAGGCAGACCGGGCTCTGGGCAGTTTATACAGGGTATTGTTTGTTGGGGGAATCCTGGGAATTTATGTGATCCCTGCGCTGGGGCTGATTTTATATCTGGCAGGAAAGGTGCTGGGGAGAATCGGATAACAAAAAACCTGCTCTGTATGAAGAAAAGAAATAACCGGAAGGAAAAGCGATGGGGATTAAAATTGGCAATAACAATATTTTAACAAAATCGTTCCGTCTGATGTCGCTGGCGGCTTTGACGGTCGGTATGATGGCCGTTGGACAAAAGGGTGTGCCGGCTGAGTTTATCCGGCAGCCCGAATGGAGGATATGGACGGCGGAGTCTGAGGATAACGGCATCTATGTAAAAACGGTGGAACAAAATCTGCTGCTCTTGCCGGGGGCGTCCCTGTCGGCGGACAGCGAGGAGAGCAGGGAGTTTGCGGCAGTCCTTGCCGCGGACGGGATAAGCGATGATGAGGGGCTCAGGTGGTCGTCGGCAAACGACTGGGAGAATCATGACCACTGGCTGCAGGCATCTTTTCGGGAGCCTGTAACGGTGGGGGCGGTACGGGTTTATTGGGAGCGCACGAATGCGGCTGCCTATGCGCTGGAATATTCGCAGGACGGAAAACAGTGGGAAACAGCGGCGCAGTTTTCAGAAGCGCCGCAAAGCGCTGTGCAGGATATTGTTCTGGATGAGCCGATAGAAGCTTCCTTCGTGCGTCTGCATGTGGCGGATGTGAAAAAGGACGAATCGGATATGAGCCTGTATTACCAGAATGTGTCGGTTCTGGAGCTGGAGATATATGAAGGGATAGAGGACAGCTTTCTGGTGGAAACGCCTGAGATAAAAGTCGGAAGGAAGCGGACGCTTACAGTGCCGGAGGCGGGAGAGTATGAGCTTTCTTTTGCGGGGGCGGATTATGAAAATCTGATAGGAAAAGACGGCAGGATAGCGGATACGATAGCGGATACGGAAGCGGAGATAGGTTTTGTGCTGGAAAAGGATGGGGAAGCGTTAGAGCTTCCCGGAATGTATGTAACGATACCGGCATCCGGAGGGGCGGATGGATTTGAAGCGAAAGTGGCGGACGAGGAAGCTGCTAAAAGGAGGCAGTCTCTCCCGGAGGGGTTTTCAGCGATGGAATGGCTGCCGGGAGGCGGCACCGTCAGGATAGGGCAGGAGGAGCTTGCGGCAGCGGAAAATGCGCTGTATGAGCAGGGGACGATAAAAGGATCGAAGACCGCATACAGTAAAATGGAGATTTCTTCGGGACGCATCCGGATGAGTATAAAATCCGGGGAGGACGAATGGACGGATTCTCTGGGGCAGGAGGGCTTTGAGCTGGATATCGGGATGGAGAAAGACGGCGAGATACAGATTGCGGCGCGAACGCAGCAGGGGCTGTGCTGGGGACTGGAAAGCCTGCGGCAGCTGTGCGGGGTATCCGACGGAGAGATTCCGACAGGGCGGATACGGGACTATCCACGTTACAGCGTGCGGGGATTTGGCATCGATGTGGGACGAAGAGCGGTTTCGATGGAGCTTTTATATCGTATTGTGGACGCCCTGGCAGAGCAACGGATGAATACGCTCCTCGTGCATCTGAATGACAATCAGATTATTTCGCAGAGCAGCTATGACGGGACGACAGAAGGGGCGCGCAATCTTTATGCGGGCTTCCGTCTGGAATCTGATATCAGAAATGAGGCGGGAGAGCCGCTGACGTCGCAGGAGCTTTTTTATACGAAGGAAGATTTTTCGGAGCTGGTGGCATATGCGGCGCAGAGAGGCGTGGAAGTAGTCCCGGAAATCGATACGCCGGCACATAGCCTTGCGCTTACAAAGCTGTTTCCACAGCTGGGTCTGAAAAACCATCCGGAGGCAGCGGACCAGCTGGATTTGTCAAAGCCGGAAACCGCAGAACTGGTCAAACAGATTTGGGCGGAATATCTGACCGGGGAGGATGCGGTATTTGCCCAGACAGAGGCGATTCATATCGGAATGGATGAATATTTCGGGGATGCAGAGGATTATCTGAGCTACATGGAAACGATTTCGGAATATGTGCGGGAGCTTGCACCGGACAAAAGGATACGGATGTGGGGAAGTCTTTCAGGCATAGAGGGAGATATCAGCAATCTTTCAAGGGAGCTTGAGATGCATGTCTGGGATACGTCGTGGGCGGACCCGCAGGAGATGTACGAGGCGGGATTTCCGATCGTCAATTCGCTCAGCAGCAGCCTGTATCTCATACCCGGAGGCGGTTATGACTGGCTGGATAAGGATTTCCTGATAAAAGATTGGCAGCCGAATGTGTTTGAAACGGCGGAGCGCACCTGGGTATTGCCCGCTTATTCCCCCCGGATGTTGGGCGCATGCTACATGATGTGGAATGACTGGGCATTTTTAAACGGGGAAAGCATCACAGAGGACGGGCTGTTTGAGCGTTTTGCAGATTCGCTCCCGGTGATCGCGGAAAAACTTTGGGGAAGCAGCAGCTTTATCAATAAATAAAAAAAGCCGCAGGGGCGGCGGAAAGAGGTAAAAAATGGCGCTTTTACATGTGGAATTTTTTTCAGACGTACTTGGGATGTGCATGGGGATGGATGTGATATTGCCCCAGAAGACGAACGGCCAGATAGGAATGGAGGGAAAAGGGGCCGAGGGCAGATATAAAACGATGTATCTGCTACACGGCATGAGCGACGACCAGACAATATGGCAGGGCAGGGATTCGATAGAGCGTTATGCGAGCCAGCTCGGGATAGCTGTGGTAATGCCTACGACCCATCTGGCGTTTTATACGGATACGACCTACGGGATGAAATACTGGACGTTTATCTCGGAGGAGCTGCCGAAGATATGCCGTGAATTTTTCCCGCAGATGTCTGACAAAAAAGAGGATACGCTGGCGGCGGGGCTGTCTATGGGCGGTTACGGCGCATGGAAGCTGGGGCTTGGCGCTTCGGAAACCTTCGGTGCGGCGGCATCCTTGTCCGGCGCATTGGATATCGTCGGGGATTATGAAAGGAACGTGCGGGAAAATTCACAGAATCTTCCGCTGTTTTCCGGGATATTCGGATCGGCTGAACAGCTGAGAGGCTCGAAGAACGACCTGCTCGCACTGGCGGACGGACTGGCGGCGTCCGGGAAGGAAAGACCCCGCCTGTATGCATGGTGCGGGACGGAGGACTTTTTATACGAAGGGAATCTGCTGGCATGGGAGCATCTGAATAAGCTGGGATTTGAGATGACGCTGGAGGAATCTGCCGGCGATCATCAGTGGAAATACTGGGATGCAAAGATTCAGGACGTGCTTCGCTGGTGGCTCGGTACGGATATGGATTTACAGTGAGCGGAGGCAATGACATGGAACAGGAGCATCTCGTTATCTGCAGCGGTTACGGTGCGGAGGGCGCAAACGATATCATAACGGTCCGCATTTCCTGCAGCGGGGAAAAACAAAAAAGCGGGGAAGATTTCATTTCAGAGGATGTAAAAACGGATATTTTATCGGGGATCGGGCAGGGAAACTGCCCGTCCTTCGGGCTTGTCCGCGGGAACGCTTTTTATGCGGTGGAAGAGCTTGCCGGAGAGGCATATATCCGAAAATATGAGCTTTGTGCTGATGGGAGTCTTTCCGATACCGGCAGAAGACTTTGTATCCCCGGCGGCGAGTTATGTCATCTGCATGCGGGAGAAAAAGCGCTGTATGCGAGCTGTTACGGGACCGGGGATTTCTGTGCGGTGGATTTTGAACTGGAAAAGGTGCTCTGGCATCGGGGGGCTCAACCGGGGCAAAAGCAGCCCCATGCCCATTGGGCGAGTGAAAAGGACGGGATTTTATATCTGGCAGATTTAGGGAGCGACAAGGTGTATCGTTACCGTCTGGAGGGCGGTCTGCCGTCGCAGGAGCTTTCAGCGCTGGAGCTGGAGGACGGCGCAGGACCCCGTCAGGCTCTGCCGCTGGAAAAGGGGGCGCTTTTAACCGTGCAGGAGCTGGATTCTACGCTCAGGTTCTGGAAAAACGGCGAGTGTGTGGAAACTGTGCGGACGACAGCCTTTGACGGTACAAATTATCCCGGGACCATCTGCATGGCCGATGAAAACACGGTGCTTGTCTGCAACAGAGGCGCAAATACGGTGGCGGCATTCCGTTTGGAAACCGGGGAAAACCGCGGCGCAGGATCCGGGGCTCAGGTGCAGGTGCGTCTGGTTTATCTGGGAGAGTGGGCGACGGGCGATTGGCCGCGCCATCTGTATAAGGTTTCCGGCACAAATCTGTTTTTGAACGCCTGCAACAAGGAAGGCGCGCTGATCTTATTTGAGTGGACGGGGACAGAGCTTGTGCAGAGAGGAAGAATTGAACTGCCCGGCGCATCCTGCGCAGCGGAATAAAGGGAATACTAAACTGTGTTACAGCTCTTCCGGTCGGATTTCCATTCCCTTTCGGTAATATTTTTTGTCATCCTCGCTGATAGGACGCATGATGCGGCAAGGCGTGCCGTAAGCAACGACATCGGCGGGGATGTCCTTCGTAACGATGCTCCCGGCTCCTATCACAGAGTTATCTCCGATGGAAACGCCGGGCATGACGATGCAGTTTGCACCAATCCAGACGTTATTGCCTATCGAAATGGGAAGGTTATACTGTGCGACCTTTTCACGCATGTCGGGTGAAACAGGATGAGTTGCGGTGCAGAGCACGACATTGGGACCGAACATTACGCTGTTGCCGACAGTGATAGGGGCATCGTCCACCAGCGTCAGATTGAAGTTGGCATATACCTGATCGCCGAACGAACAGAATTTACCGCCCCAGTTGGCGTGAAAGGGCGTTTCGATATAGCAGTTTTTCCCCATGTGAGCGAACATTTTCTGAAGAAGCTCACCTTTTTCTTTTTGCTGACTGGGACGGAGCTGATTATATTCAAACAGCATGTCCAGATGCTTCAGCTGTTCGTCGGCAAGCTCCTGACTGTCACACAGATAGAGTCTGCCGCTGTGCATTCTTTCGTAGATTTCCTGTAATTCCATATTTGTTCCCCCTGTAGGTAAGTGCTTTTTTTCATCGTAGCAGAGTTCCGGGGAGAAAACAAGCATAACCGCCCGGCTTTCCGGTTGCGAAAACAATTCTGTTACTGTGCGCACCGGCCTCAAATGCCACGCCAGTGAGCATTAACACAATTCCTGCGTCGGGGCTGGCTTTTTTAGAAATTAAATGGTAGAATAGACAGCGAGACAGACAGTATTTTGAGAGACGGGAGGTTTTTTTCATGAAAGTGCTTGTGATAAACTGCGGCAGCTCATCGCTGAAATATCAGCTCATCGACAGCCAGAGCGAAGAGGTACTGGCTAAGGGGCTGTGCGAGAGAATCGGTATCGAGGGCAGCAGTGTGACGCATCAGAAGGCGGATTCCGGCAAGAAGACGGAAGAAGTCGCTATGAAAGATCATACCGATGCGGTAAAGGTCGTGATAGAGAAGCTTACGGATGCTGAGGATGGCGTGATAGCTTCCCTTAAAGAAATCGATGCGGTGGGACATCGTATCGTACACGGCGGGGAGCATTTCAAAGGCTCCGTTGTCATTGATGAAGACGTGATGAAGGCGATAGAGGAATGTAATGACCTGGCACCGCTGCATAATCCGGCGAACCTGATCGGTATCCGTTCCTGCCAGAGTGTGATGCCGGGCGTTCCCATGGTTGCGGTATTTGATACTGCATTTCACCAGACAATGCCGGGAAAGGCTTATCTGTATGGTCTTCCTTATGAATATTATGAAAAATACAAAATCCGCCGTTACGGTTTCCACGGAACGAGCCACGACTTCGTATCAAAGCGGGCGGCTGAAATCCTTGGCAAGGACAGGAGCGAGTTAAAGATAATCGTATGCCATCTGGGCAACGGCGCTTCGGTCTCCGCTGTGAAAAACGGCGAATCCGTTGATACTTCCATGGGACTGACTCCTCTGGAGGGACTGATGATGGGAACCAGAAGCGGAGATCTCGATCCCGCCATCATCGGATTTATTGCGGAAAAGGAGAATAAGACCGCGGCAGAAGTGATAGATATCTGCAACAAAAAATCAGGCGTTCTGGGGCTTTCCGGAATTTCCAGTGACTTCCGCGACCTGGTGGGCGCTGCGGCAGAAGGCAACGGTCATGCGCAGACGACGCTGGAGGCATACGCTTATCGTGTCGGCAAATATATTGGCGCTTACGCGGCTGCGATGAACGGTGTGGACGTTATTGTGTTCACTGCCGGGATTGGTGAGAATAACGCACAGGTGCGCGGACTGGTCAGCCAGTATACGGGATTTTTAGGCTGCAGCATCGATCTTGAGAAAAATGCGGAAGCAGTCGGCGTGGAGAAGATCATTTCCACACCGGATTCCAAAGTAACGGCGATGGTCATCCCGACGGATGAAGAGCTGGCGATCGCAAGGGAGACAGTCCGCCTTGTAAACGCATAAGGTGTTTTTCGGCAGCAGACAGAGCTGACTTGCTTTAAGCCGATACTTTCCTGCTTGTTTTTGCGGCGGAAAGTATCGGTTTTTTTTACTTTGAGAAAGGAAAGTATGATGATATGTTGATATCTTTAGCCCTTATTTTTCTTGTAGGACTTTCCGTGGGAGCGATCTGCCGGAGAATGAGATTACCGCGTATAATAGGAATGCTTATAACGGGAATCGTATTGGGACCTTATGTACTGGATATGCTCGACCCGTCGATTCTTGGAATTTCATCGGAATTGAGGCAGATAGCGCTCATCATTATTTTGCTCAAGGCGGGTTTGTCGCTGGATATTTCAGATTTGAAAAAAGTCGGTCGTCCTGCGGTGATGATGGCATTTGTTCCGGCATGCTTTGAAATTCTGGGATATGTTATCTTTGCGCCGGCCTTTTTTGGAATCACGAGGATAGAGGCGGCTGTTATGGGAGCTGTTCTGGCAGCGGTTTCACCGGCGGTGGTCGTTCCGAGGATGATAAAGCTGATAGAAGAAAAATGTGGAACCGCCAAAAGCATTCCTCAGCTTATCCTTGCGGGGGCATCCTGCGACGATATATTTGTAGTCGTGCTCTTTTCTGCTTTTGCGGCGATGGCTCAGGGTGGAAGGGTTGATGCCGCGGTTTTTATGGATATTCCTCTTTCCATAGTATCGGGGCTGCTGCTTGGAGCCTGTGCCGGGATTTTTCTGTCGGCGCTGTTTGAATCAGCGTATTCTCATGACCGTCTTATCCGAAACAGCATGAAGGTCATTATCATTCTGGGGACGGCATTTTTGCTGATGTCAGTTGAGATATGGATGAAGGATTTTATAGCCGTATCCGGGCTGCTGGCGGTGGTCAGTATGGCATGTATGCTGAAGATAAAAAGTATTCCGCGCGTAGCAGGAAGATTATCCGAAAAATTCGGCAAGCTTTGGCTGGCGGCAGAGGTAATGCTGTTTGTTCTGGTAGGAGCTGCGGTAGATATCAGATACACATTCAGCGCCGGGATTGCGGCAGCTGCGCTGATACTGTCGGCGCTGCTGTTCAGGGCGGTTGGTGTAATGGTCTGCCTGATAGGGACGTCATTGGATTTCAGGGAAAGAATGTTTTGTGTGATAGCATATTTGCCGAAAGCAACGGTGCAGGCTGCGATGGGAGCAGTCCCTCTTTCCATGGGAATGCCGTGCGGAAAACTGATACTTTCTGTTGCGGTCGTCGCGATTTTGCTGACAGCGCCTATCGGTGCGTTAGGAATCGACCGGAGCTATAAGAGGCTGCTTAAGGGGGCGGAGGAAAATATTTGAAAAAATATATCGAATTGAATGGAAAAGCTGTGGAATATGAACTTCAGATAAAAGATGTCAAACGTATAAATCTTCGTATCCGCAGGGACGGGTGTGTGTGCGTGTCGGCGAACCGATGGGTTCCGCAGAATCATATAGATGCCTTTTTGCGTGAAAATGCGGATTTTATCCTGCAGAATATGGAACGCGGAAAACGTATGAAAGAGGCCGGAGACGGTATGGCTTCCGGAAGGGACAGGGAGTATGCGGACGGGGACGTTTTGTATCTGGACGGGGAAGCGTATCGGCTGAGGGTGCTTTCGGGGAGTAAGGAGTCGGTGGAAACGGTAGGAAGAGTGCTCATTGTGACACAGAAACTGCCGGAAGACGGTGCGCGGAGAAAACGGATGTTGGAGAAATATCTGACGGAGAGATGCCGGAAAAAGATGGAGGCGCTGTGCAGAGAGGTTTATCCGATATTTGAAAAGATGGGGGTAGAGTGGCCTGAGATACGCATCCGCAGTATGGTATCCCGATGGGGGAGTTGTCAGCCTGCCAGCGGTATCCTGACTTTTGCAAGACAGTTAGTCGAGGTGCCGGGAAGCTGCGCGGAGTATGTGGCGGTACATGAATTTTCGCATTTTATCCACCCGGATCATTCGCCGCGTTTTCATACATTGATGACAAAGCTCATGCCCGGCTGGAAAGCGCAGAAGCAGCTTTTGAACAGCCGGGCATGGGTACAGGTGAACTCCACTGCTTTGTTTTGAAGGGAGATAGCTGGAAGATGCGTCCGGATTTTTTGGTACGCGTCTTATGCTTTACTCAGGGCAGCGCAGATTTCGGTTACGCTGTCAAAGACCCAGGTGGGCTTATGAGGGCCGTTTTGAATATCGTCAAGAGTCGCTTCGCCGGAGAGGACACATATCGTGTCTACTCCGGCATTTTTTCCGGCTGCAATGTCCGTGTAGAGCCGGTCCCCCACAATGAGAGCGTCTTCTTTGGAAACGCCGAGTTTTTTCAGGACGCAGTCTATCATGATAGGCTCCGGTTTCCCGATGAAAAACGGTGTTTTTCCGGTAGCGTTTTTGAGCATGATACTCATGGAACCGCAGTCCGGGATATAGCCGAAGCTGACCGGACAGACGAGATCGGGATTGGTGGCAAGATACGTCACGTCTTTGCCGAGCATGATGCAGGTGTCGCGTACCTTTTCGGAAGTATTTTCGGTGTCGAAGCCGATCAAAACGATTCCGGCAGAATCGTCGGGCTTTGTGACAACGGGGATGCCGTTTTCCCGCAGTTCGTCTACGAGAGAGTGCGTGCCCATACAAAATACGGTCTGGCCGGGATAGTTTTCATTCAGATAAAAAGCGGTCGCCTGACTGGATGTGAAAAAATGCGACGCGTCGGCGCGGATACCCATTCCGTTTACCTTGTCCACATAGTCTGATACGGATTTGGAAGAGTTATTTGTGATAAAGATATAACGTCCCCCGTTTTCTTCGATGCGGGACAAAAAAGCCAGCGTTCCGTCAAAAATCTTATCTTCGTTATAGATAGTGCCGTCCATGTCCAGAAGGAACAGCTTTTTGCGGCGAAGGGCGTCCGCATTTTTTCCGAGTTTGTCTGTGAGCATGAAAAATCTCCTGTCAATGATAGTGATAATAAAACATATATCGTGGTGGCGTCAGATTAAAGAGCATCTGCCGCTTTTGTCGCGATGACGGCGACACCTGTGCCTGCTGCGTTTTCAAGCAGCACGTCCCCAATGTGTATGGGAGCGGGGACGCATATCGTACGGATGTCATTCATGACCGCTTCGATCTTTTCCTTTGGAATATCGGAAGCGGTTTTTACTGAAATGACAGGCATGCGTGCGCCTGTCACGCGAACGGTGGAGGTCACAGTCCGCATAGGGGCGGTCAGCTCCATCCGGGCGTATGCCTCGCCGCGGGGACAGGTGTTGCCGGAAACGGATGTCACCTGTCCGTTTTCAAGAGAGGCGGTGAGGGAACAGCCTAAAGGACAGCGAATGCATATCAGATGTTTTGTTTCCATGATGTTCCTCTTTCTGCCGCAGTGCGGCATGATTTCTGCATAAGAATGCGGGCATATCCTTGCAAAGGGAAGCGTCAGGCTTCGTCTGCGCGGATAGTGATCGTTTTGGTGCCCGCAGGGATGAGCGATTTTTTCAAAAGGAGCTGTTCCATTTCGCCGGGAGCGAGCTTTTTCTTTTTCTGGGAAAAGATGCAGGTATCATCGGCATAAACAGAAAGAACAGCATCCGTATAGACCCGTCCGACGCGGAAGCGGACAAGAAGCGTATCCTCCATATGGGAAGGGCGCAGCAGCTGAGGTACAGTGTAGCGCACGCCGCCTGCAGCGATCAGAGAAACAGCGGGTTCAGACATATCTGAATCGGCTGACTCTGCCGCAGAGCTTTCCTTCCTGTAGCAGGATTTTATATACGTAGCTGCCTGCTGTCCGGCGCGGGATGCTTCTTCGGAAACATAGTCTACCAGGTCGTGTACATGGAGTACATTTCCGCAGGCGAATACGCCGGGAACATCGGTTTCAAGGCTTTCGTTGACAACAGGACCGGAGGTCACGGGCGAAAGGGTGACGCCCAGCTTGCCGGAAAGTTCATTTTCCGGGATAAGGCCGCAGGAAAGCAGCAGAGTATCGCATGGAATCTGCTCCTCAGTACCCGGAATGGGCTTACGGTCAGCGCCTACTTCTGCAAGCGTGATGCCGGTAATGCGGTCTTTTCCCTGAATGTCTACGACCGTATGGGAAAGTTTGAGGGGAATATTAAAATCCTCGAGGCACTGGACGATATTTCTCTGCAGCCCGCCGGAATAAGGAAGAAGCTCTGCCACGACTTTAACGGAAGCGCCTTCCAGAGTCATGCGCCGCGCCATGATGAGCCCGATGTCACCGGAACCCAGGATGACGACTTCTTTGCCAGGCAGAAAGCCTTCCATATTTACGAGGCGCTGCGCCGTGCCTGCGGTATAGATTCCGGCAGGGCGAAATCCGGGGATATTGAGGGCGCCTCTGGGGCGTTCCCGGCAGCCCATGGCGAGGATGAGCGTCTTTGCACAAAGCTCAAGAAGCCCGTCTTCCCGGTTCATGGCAGTCACATGGCGCAGGCCGTCTTCCGATGCGGAAAGGTCGAGCACCATTGTATTTAATTTGTATGGGATATGAAGCTCCTTTGCCTGTTCGATGAATCGGGCGGCATATTCCGGCCCCGTCAGCTCTTCGTGAAAGGTATGCAGGCCGAAGCCGTTGTGAATGCACTGGTTTAAAATTCCGCCCAGTTCGCCGTCGCGTTCCAGAATAAGGATATCGGAAATTCCTTCCCTGTATGCGGCGATGGCTGCGGCGAGCCCGGCAGGACCGCCTCCGATGATGATCATATCATAGATTTTCATAAGGAATCCTCCCTCGTATATCCGGTCAGAAGCTCTGAGCCTGCGCCGTGCTTGGAGATGCCCATCGGGTCGGAACAGAGCTCTTTTTCCAGAAGCTCCATAACCTTAGGAGAACAAAAGCCTGACTGGCAGCGTCCCATACCGGCTCTGGTACGTCTCTTGACGCCGTCTAAGGAGCGGGCGCCCAGAGGTCTGTGGATGGCATTTTTAATCTCGCCTTCCGTAACGGTTTCACAGCGGCATACCACGACGCCGTAGGAAGGGTCCTGTGCGATAAGGCTGCGCAGCTCTTCGGGAGAGGCGGATGCGACGCAGGGGATACCCTTGCGGCGCGGTTCAAAATCAGTTTTTGCGGACAGAGAAAGCTTTTCGGCAATCTGTTCTGCCAGAAAAACGCCAATCGCAGGAGCGGAGGACAGACCGGGTGATTCGATGCCGGCACAGTCAAAAAATCCGGGTGCATCGGATACCTCGCCGATGATAAAATCGCCGCCTGCTTCAGAAGCCCGAAGGCCTGCAAAGGAGGTGATAGTCAGATTTTTGGGCAGGGAGGGGACGCTTAGGGCGCCTTTTTCCATAACTTCGGAAAGTCCCTCCTGAGTAGTATTTACCGCTTCTTTGTCGGAAAGATTTTGAGCGGTAGGTCCTACGAGCAGGTTGCCGTGGACGGTAGGCGTTACAAGGATGCCTTTTCCCATTTTGCCCGGAAGCTGAAAGATGGTGTGGGAAACGAGGGTTCCGGCTTTCTTGTCGAGAAGCTGGTATTCCCCGCGCCGGGGAGTAATGGAAAGCTTTTGCGCGCTCACCATATTATGGAGCTCGTCGGCATAAACGCCGGCGGCATTGACGATGCAGCGTGTTTCAAAGGTCTCTCCCGAGGAAGTCACGACACGCCAGCTTTCAGGCGCGGTGCCGGGCAGGATTTGCTGTACGGCTGTATCAAAAAGGAACTGCGCGCCGTTTTCAAAAGCGTTCTCCGCATAGGCGATGGTCATATTGAACGGGCAGACAATGCCTCCGGTGGGACATAGGAGGGCGGCGACCGCTTCATCGGAAACGGCGGGTTCGAGCTGCTTTAGCTCTTCCTGAGAAATGATTTTCAGGCCGGAAACGCCGTTTTGACGCCCTCTTTCGGCGAGCGCTTCCAGTTCGGGAAGCTGCTCCTTATCGAAGCAGAGGACAAGGGAGCCGTTTCGGGTAAAAGGAAAATCAAGTTCTTTGGAAAGCCGGTCCATCATAGCGTTTCCTTTTACGTTAAAGCGAGCTTTTAAGGAACCGGGGACAGCATCGTGTCCTGCGTGGATAATAGCGCTGTTTGCCTTGGAGGTTCCGCAGCAGACGTCCTCTTCCTTTTCGAGGACGAGCAGGTTAAGTTCATATCGGGAAAGCTCCCGCGCGATACTGCAACCGGTGACACCTGCCCCTATGACGATGACATCATACATGGATAGTTTCCTCCTTTCAGGGAAGCATATGGCCTGCTGCCAGATAGAGCTGATACCATTCCTGGCGGGTCAGTGTGATATCGGCAGCGCGGCAGATGAGAGCCAGACGTTCCGGGCTGGTGGTGCCTGCGATAAGCTGCATATTTGCAGGATGGCGCAGTATCCATGCCGCAGCGATGGCTGTGGGCTCGGTGTCATAGCGTTCTGCGATTTCGGAAAGACAGCGGTTGAGCTCGGCGTATTTTTCGTTTCCGATATAAACGCCTTCAAAAAATCCATACTGGAAAGGCGACCAGGTCTGGATGGTGATGTCGTTTAAGCGGCAGTAATTGAGTACATGTCCGTCGCGATCCATACTTCCGTCTGTCGTCATATTGACTTCCATGCCGCTCTGGATCATGGAAGAGTTGGGCAGGGAAAACTGGAGCTGATCTGTTACGATGGGCTGACGTACGCATTTTTTGAGAAGCTCTATCTGAGACGGGTTGTGATTGGAAACGCCGAAATGGCGTACCTTGCCGGAGCTTTCCAGCAGGTCGAAAGCTTCTGCTACCTCTTCCGGCTCCATGAGAGCATCCGGGCGGTGCAGGACGAGAACGTCCAGATAGTCCGTACGGAGCCGCTTTAAAATACCGTCTACGGAGGAAAGGATATGTTCTTTGGAAAAATCATACATTACGCCGGATACGATACCGCACTTTGACTGGAGGATGATTTTTTCCCGAACGGACGGAGACATGCGGATGGCGTCCGCAAAGGCCTCTTCACAGCGGCCGGCGCCGTAGATGTCGGCGTGGTCAAAAAAGTTGCAGCCAAGTTCCAGCGCAGTGTCTACGAGCTTCTGCGCCTGACCGGCGGAAACATCGCATATACGCATGCAGCCGAGCGCGACTGCGGGAACGGTAAGACCGCTTTTGCCAAGAGAAATGTGTTTCATATAGGTACCCCCTGAAATAATATTTGTAGTACAAAATCTGAGCTTTATTATACTCTATTTGAGGGAAAAAGAGAATACACAGAGAAAAGAAATCGTCCCGTCCACCGGGTTGTCAGTGAACGGGACGATTTGAAAAAACGTATTAAATTCAGGAATCGCATTTTGCAGAGAGAATATTATCCAGTAGCTTTTTGGAAAGCTTCTCGTGTATACGGCATTCCTCCGGAGTGAAGTTTTGGTACATCAAAGCAAGAAAATTCTGTTGTGTGAGCTGGATATCTTTTGTGAGGCCGTCAGCAGCGGGGAGGATGGAAAGATGCAGGATGCGCCTGTCATTTTTATCCTCACGGCTTTCCAGAAAACCCTGCCGGATAAGGGAGTCTACAGCCCGTGAAACGCAGGATTTTGGAAGCCCTCTCAGCTCTACGATATCTCTGGCAGTGTCCATGTCGGGACGATTTGCCAGAAACAGCAGAATATTCAGTTCAGTGGTGGTCAGCTGATAATGTGCCGCGGTATGATTCATCTGTTTTTCATAGCATTTTAAAAACTGCTGAATGCCGTAAAGCAGCTCAGATGGATTGGGCATCTGCGATCCCCTCCTGTTTTTTCAGAAGAATATTCATAAATTCATCACCGGTAATAGTCTCATGCTCATAAAGATATTTGGCAATCTCATGCAGCTTCGGGAGATTATCCTGTAAAATCTTTAGTGCTTTTGCATGCTGGGTGCGGACGAGCTCTACTGTCTTTTTGTCGATATCTGTCTGCGTCTCGGGAGAGCAGGAAAGAGAGGTGTCGCCGCCCAGATACTGATTGCTCACATTTTCCATAGCGACCATGTCAAAATCCTCGTGCATGCCGAAGCGTGTTATCATGGCGCGGGCGAGACGGGTCGCCTGTTCGATGTCATTGGAGGCTCCGGTAGTAATGGAGTGGAAGATGAGCTCTTCCGCTGCGCGGCCGCCTGTAAAGGTAGCGATTTTATTTTCCAGCTCCTCTTTGGACATCAGGAAGTGCTCGCCGTCGTCTACCTGCATTGTGTATCCCAATGCGCCGCTGGTACGGGGGATGATCGTAATCTTATGCACCGGAGCGGAGTTGGTCTGCATGGCTGCGACGAGGGCGTGACCGACTTCATGATAGGAAACAATGAGCTTTTCCTTTTCGGAAAGGACGCGGCTCTTTTTCTGGTATCCGGCGATAACGACTTCGATGCTTTCCTCCATATCTGCCTGTGTGGCAAAACGTCGTCCGTCGCGGACAGCCCGGAGGGCGGCCTCGTTTACGATATTGGCAAGCTCTGCGCCGGAAGCGCCGGAGGCAGCTTTGGCGATTTCATAAAAGTTAACGTTATCCGCAATCTTGATTTTTTTTGCATGTACCTTTAAGATATCCGCGCGTCCCTGCAGGTCGGGCAGTTCAACGGGGATCCGGCGGTCGAATCGTCCGGGACGGGTCAGGGCAGGGTCAAGGGAATCGGGACGGTTGGTCGCCGCAAGGATAACGACGCCCTTGGAACCGTCGAAGCCGTCCATTTCGGTCAGCAGCTGGTTCAGCGTCTGTTCGCGTTCATCGTTGCCGCTGAAGTTGCCGTCACGCTTTTTACCGATTGTATCTATCTCGTCGATGAAAACGATGCAGGGCGCTTTTTCATTTGCCTGCTTGAACAGGTCGCGCACCTTCGCCGCGCCCATGCCGACGAACATTTCTACAAATTCAGAGCCTGAGATAGAGAAAAACGGAACGTCTGCTTCTCCGGCAACCGCCTTTGCGAGCAGTGTTTTACCGGTTCCGGGAGGTCCTACGAGCAGGGCGCCTTTCGGCATGGAAGCACCGATTTCTCTGTATTTTTCCGGATTGTGGAGGAAGTCTACAATCTCGGAAAGAAGCTCTTTTGCCTCATCCTCGCCCGCTACATCGGCAAATTTGATACCGGTGGATGATTTTACATATACTTTGGCATTGCTCTTGCCGAATGCCATCGCGCCGCCGGGACCTCCGCCCATCATGTTCTGGTTCATCTTTCGGAAAAGAAGCTGTCCAAGGGCGACAAAAAGGATGGTAGGAAGGATGAAGCCGACCAGGATGCTCATGAGAGGGGACTGTTTCGTAGGGATCTCGCTGATGAGCTGCGCTCCCGAGCTTCGTATCTGTTCTACGAGTTCGTTGCTCGTATTGATGAGGCCGGTTTTGCATACTTTGGTTTTACCGCCTTCTTCGATGGTGTAGAGAATGACGTAGTCCTGCATGTCGATTTGGACTTCTTTTATCTGTCTGGAATCCAGACCGTCCAGAAAGTCGCTGTAGGTAGTCTCTACGACGCTGCGGCCCATCAGCCATGGCAAAACAAAGATATTGAGTAAGAACATGATGATGAGCGCTGCGACTGCATAGGTGGCAAGCATCTTTTGGGGTTTTTTGTTATCATCGGGATTGGTCGTCATAATTTTTTTCTCCTGTCCGCGCAGACCTGCCGCGCAATCTGACCTGAAAGTTCTTAGAAGAACTGTTTCTTATGGAACTATTATGACGCGAAACGGAATGGATTACAATTAAAGAAGCGGGAACAATTTATAAAAGAATTATAAATGTTTATCGTCCTGAGACCTTTTTTTACGGAATAAAGCTTTCAATAGTCTGTCAAATGTTGCTGTTTACGGGCAGGCCTGTGAACAATAACGATGAATGCTGCCGTTTCTTTATAGAATAGAGCAGAGGATTTTAGTTGTCATCTGTAAATTCAAATAGTTCTTCAACAGAAACATGGAAGACCTTTGCGATGTCCATTGCCAGCTTTAGAGAGGGGTTGTAGCGTCCGTTTTCCAGATGGACGATAGTTTCACGCCGCGCGCCGACAAGGTCTGCCAGTTCACTTTGCTTTAAACCCGCTTTTTCACGGTATTCTTTGATTTTAGTGATAAGAGCCATATCAATCTCCATTCTGGAGCGTAAGCGATCGGGGCATAGCATCTCGGCTGTTTGTAACGCTCCGGTACAGACAGCCGTATGAAAATCAGACAGTAAGGCAGGATGCTTTTTTACATTAGATTCCTTTGCTGTCCATGATGGCGAACATCACAGTCCGAATGACGGACAAAGCTAAAAGAGACCAGACGATGATCCATCCGATGATCTCCGTATCGACTGTGCTGATATGTCCGAGGATAGCGCAGCTCCAGGCTGATATGATTGCGGCGGCGACCAGAAGCTTTAAACAAAACGAGTCGCACCGTTTCAGATTCCGCTCAGCCATTTCGTCGACGCCTTCTTTTTTGTATTTTTTAATCCTCGTATGCTGAAAGAAGAAAAAAGCGGCGAGGGTACAGCCGAGTAGAAATTGTACGGTCACATACCATTCTTTCCAATCTGTTCTTGCCCACATCCAGTAGTAAGTCAGGAGAATGATGGCATAGACTATTTTTGTTGCGACAATTTCTTTTAAGGATACCTTTTTATTCATGATTCGTTCCTCCTGTGTGATATATTTGTAACTTGATGTGATAAATATATCACTTTAAAAAACGGGAGTCAATACGCATGTGATATATTTTTAACTTTTCATAAAAACTGATAAAATAACAAAAAGACAGAATAATTAGAAAATTATCGGTAAAAAAGACTATATAAAACTTTAAAATACAAAATATGTGCATATAGCTGCGAAATAATTATATTATAATATTAAAATTGTGCATATTTTTCTTAAAAAAATTTAAAAAAAGTATTGCAAAACCCATTTTCCTATAGTATACTATGTCTTGCGTTGAGCGATGAACAACAACGCAGACAACACAATACAGAATGGACCGCTAGCTCAGCTGGTAGAGCACCTGACTCTTAATCAGGGTGTCCAGGGTTCGAGCCCCTGGCGGTCCACTAAGAAGCACTGTTTTTGGAAGCTTGTACTTCCGGGGATGGTGCTTTTTTGTTGTTGCGTTCCTCCTAAAATATCTGTATCATGAAGATATGGTGATGAGCGGAGGAGGCGGTAAAAGGCAATGTATCTGGACTGGTTTACGTTCCCGGACGGGGAACAGGAGGTTGATTTCTTTTACGGTATCCAGCGGACGTGTTATGACAGCTATTATCCGTTTCGGGTATTATCCAAAAGGAAGTTTTGCCGGATAGATTTTGAAAGATAGCGACGGGAGGGTATTTGTATATGGAAGAAACGCGTGTAAAAGAGCAGGGGCAGCTGGAGCAGGTCCATGCAAAAATGCGGAGCAGGGGAAACGACGGTGTAGAGGCGTCAGGCGTAAGTCCGTTAAACTGGGCGGTGCTGGGCTGCGGTGTCATAGCCAATGAGATGGCTGCAGCGTTAAAGAGGATGGGAAAAAGGCTGTACGCGGTCGGTAACCGGACTCATGAGAAGGCGGTAGAATTTGCCGAAACCTACGGCGTGGAAAAGGTATATGACAGGCCGGAGGATATGTTTACAGACCCGGAGGTGGATATTATTTATCTGACGACGCCGCATAATACACATATGCCATTTTTGCGGCAGGCGCTTGGGAACGGGAAGCATGTGCTATGTGAAAAATCTATCACTTTAAACAGTGCGGAGCTGGAGGAAGCGATGGAGCTGGCAGAAAAAAACGGCGTTATTCTGGCAGAGGCGATGACGATATGGCATATGCCTCTTTATAAGGAACTATGGCGGATAAAGGATGAACAACGTCTGGGAAAGGTTCAGATGATACAGGCGAATTTCGGCAGCTTCAAGGAATATGATATGCGAAACCGTTTTTTTAACAGGGAGCTGGCAGGAGGGGCGCTCTTAGACATCGGGGTATACGCCATCAGTCTCGTGAGAAGTTTCATGGAAAGCTGTCCGGATCAGGTAAAGAGTCAGGTAAAATATGCGCCGACCGGAGTGGATGAACAGGCGGGTATCCTTTTGATGAACCCGGAGGGGCAGATGGCGGGGATAACTTTGAGCCTTCACTCCAAACAGCCCAAGCGCGTTGTGATAAGCTGTGAGAAAGGTTATGTGGAGATAACGGAATATCCGAGAGCGGAGCGGGCGCTCATCGTGGATGCGGAAACGGGAAAAAAGCGGGAGCTGCTCGCGGGACATACGGCAGATGCTCTTCTTTATGAAATGAGGGATATGGAGAGCGCTGTATTGAAAAATGATCCCGGCGTAATGAAGCTGGCGATGACGGCGGATGTGATGAGACTGATGACGGGGCTGCGGGAAGAATGGGGGATGAAATATCCGGAGGAGGAAAAAGAAAACTTCAGAAAACCATAAAATTTTTAGAAAATTTCTAGCCTTAGTATAGATATATTGCAGAGTTAGAGTTAAAATGGAGATATAAGGCACGAATGTCGACGTCTCTGAGCAAGATGTATATTTTTTGAAACATGGGGCAGAGGGGTGGTATTTTGTGCGCGCCGGAGTATAATAATCTCTGGTAACAGTTCCTATTTTAAATAGAAACCAAAGAACAGGAGGAACACAAATTGAGAACCAAGAAAAAGACAATGGATGGTAATCAGGCTGCCGCATATGTATCCTATGCGTACAGCGATGTTGCCGCTATCTATCCCATTACCCCGTCTTCACCGATGGCGGAAGTGACTGATAAATGGGCAACACAGAATCAGAAGAACATCTTCGGGCAGACCGTTAAGGTTACAGAGATGCAGTCCGAGGCAGGCGCTGCAGGCGCTGTGCACGGCTCTCTGGCAGCAGGTGCGCTGACAACCACCTTTACAGCATCCCAGGGTCTTCTGTTGATGATTCCCAACCTGTATAAGGTTGCAGGCGAGCAGCTTCCCGGCGTATTTAACGTTGCGGCAAGAGCACTGGCAAGCCATGCACTTTCTATTTTCGGAGATCACTCCGATATTTATGCATGCCGTCAGACAGGTGTTGCAATGTTCGCAACATCCAGCGTACAGGAGATCATGGATCTGACTCCCGTAGCTCATCTGGCAGCGATCAAGGGCAAGATGCCTTTTATGAACTTCTTCGACGGTTTCCGTACTTCTCATGAGATTCAGAAGGTTGATGTGTGGGATTACGAAGATTTGAAAGATATGGCTGATATGGATGCCATCATGGAGTTCAGAAAGAATGCGCTGAATCCCGAACATGCAAAAGAAATGGGTTCCGCTCAGAACCCTGACATCTTCTTCCAGGTAAGAGAAGCGTCCAATAAGCATTATGACGCTATCCCTGGTATTGTAGAAGAGTATATCAACAAGGTAAATGAGAAGCTTGGTACACATTACGGCCTGTTTGATTATTACGGCGCAGCAGATGCTGAGCATGTGATAATCGCAATGGGTTCCGTATGCGATACTATCGAAGAGACCATCGATTATCTGAATGCAAACGGTCAGAAGGTTGGTATGGTGAAGGTACATCTGTATCGTCCGTTCTCCGCAGAGCATCTTATCGCAGCTATCCCGGATTCTGTAAAGCAGATTTCCGTTCTGGATCGTACAAAAGAGCCCGGCGCGATTGGCGAGCCTTTGTATCTGGATGTTGTTGCAGCACTGCATGACAGCAAATTTGCCAATGTTCCGGTGTTCTCCGGCAGATATGGCCTGGGCTCCAAGGATACAACTCCTTCCCAGATTGAAGCTGTTTATAAGAACACAGAGAAGAAGCTGTTTACAATCGGTATCAACGATGATGTGACATATTTGTCTCTGCCGGATGAGGCAAGCCTTGACACCTGTCCGGAAGGTACAGTACGTTGTAAGTTCTGGGGTCTGGGCGGCGACGGTACAGTAGGCGCGAACAAGAACTCCATCAAGATCATCGGCGATAACACCGACATGTTCGTACAGGCATACTTCTCCTATGACTCCAAGAAGTCTAACGGTATTACCGTTTCCCACCTGCGTTTCGGTAAGAAACCGATCCGTTCTTCTTATCTGATCAGCAAGGCTGACTTCGTTGCATGTCATAACCCGATGTACATCCGTCACTACGACGTTGTACAGGATCTGTGCGACGGCGGCACATTCCTGTTAAACTGCCCTTGGAGCGCAGAGGAGCTTGAAAAAGAGCTGCCCGGACAGGTTAAGCGCTATATCGCACAGCATCATATCAACTTCTATACGATTGACGGTTTCGCAATCGGCAGAGAAATCGGCTTAAAGAACAAGATCAACACTGTTCTGCAGTCCGCATTCTTCAAGCTTGCGAATATCATCCCCGTAGACGAGGCATGCAGACTGATGAAGGATGCAGCACAGAAGGCATACGGCATGAAGGGTGAGAAGATTGTACAGATGAACTTCGCAGCAATCGACCGCGGTGCAGAAGGCGTTGTGAAGGTTGAGGTTCCGGATAGCTGGGCAAATGCAGAGGACGACAACTTAAATCCTCCTACTTTCCAGGATCGTCCGGAAGTAATGAAGTTTGTTGAGAAGATTCAGGTTGAAGTAAACGCACAGAGAGGCGATAATCTGCCTGTATCCACATTTATGGATTATATCGACGGTTCCACTCCTTCCGGTACATCCGCTCATGAGAAGCGTGGTGTGGCAGAGGATCTGCCGAACTGGAATCCTGAGAATTGTATCCAGTGTAACCGCTGTGCACTCGTATGTCCTCATGCGGTTATCCGTCCTGTGGCAATGACTGCTGAGGAGAAGGCAAATGCTCCTGAGAGCGTTGTTACCATTCCGGCAGTAGGAGCTCCCGGTTATGAGTTTGCAATCACCATTTCTGCATTAGACTGTACCGGTTGCGGTTCCTGTGCTTCCGTATGTCCTGGCAAGATGGGGAACAAGGCTCTGGTAATGGCTCCTGCGGGCGATGATGTTGCAGTGAAGCAGGAAGGCTTCGACTACACATGCAAGCTGCCTGAGAAGACAGACCTGATCGAGAAGTTCAAAGAGAATACAGTAAAGGGCAGCCAGTTTAAACAGCCTCTGCTTGAGTTCTCCGGCGCCTGCGGCGGATGTGGCGAGACTCCTTATGCGAAGCTGGTAACACAGCTGTTCGGTAACAGAATGTATATCGCGAACGCTACAGGATGTTCTTCCATCTGGGCGAACTCTTCACCGTCCACACCTTATACTGTGAACGCCAAGGGTCAGGGTCCTGCATGGTCCAACTCCCTGTTTGAGGATGCGGCTGAGTTCGGTTATGGTATGCTGTTGGCTCAGAACGCAGTTCGCGGACGTCTGAAAGATGAAATCACAAAACTGGCTGAGAACACCACGAGTGAAGGCTTCAAGGCTGCAGCTCAGGAATGGCTGGATACCTATACAAAGGGTGCTTTAAACGGCACTGCTACCGATAAGCTGGTTGACGAGCTGGGCAAGGAAGGCTCCGACGCATCCAAGGCTATTCTGGATGAGAAGGATTTCCTGGCGAAGAAGTCTCAGTGGATCTTCGGTGGTGACGGATGGGCTTACGATATCGGCTTTGGCGGCGTAGATCATGTGCTGGCAAGCGGCAAGGATGTAAACGTTCTGGTATTCGATACCGAGGTTTATTCCAATACCGGCGGCCAGTCCTCCAAGTCCACACCTACCGGTGCTGTAGCACAGTTTGCTTCCGGCGGTAAGAAGACCAAGAAGAAAGATCTTGCAAGCATCGCAATGAGCTATGGTTATGTATATGTTGCTCAGATTGCTATGGGCGCAGACTATAACCAGACTGTTAAGGCAATTGCTGAGGCAGAAGCTTATGACGGTCCTTCCCTGATCATCGCATATGCTCCTTGTATCAATCATGGTATCAAGGCTGGTATGGGCAGCACGATGCAGGAAGAAGAGAAGGCAGTTAAGTCCGGTTACTGGCATCTGTTCCGTTATAACCCTGAACTGAAGGGAACGGAGAAGGGCGCATTTACTCTGGACAGCAAGGCTCCTACACTTCCTTATCAGGATTTCTTAAACGGCGAGGTTCGTTATAACTCCCTGCGTAAGGTAAATCCTGAGATGGCAGACGCTCTGTTCGCTGAGAACGAGAAAGAAGCTGCGGAAAGATATGAGTATCTGAACAAGCTCGTTAAGCTTTACGGCAACGAGGAATAAAGAATCCGGCTTTTAAAAAGGGCTGTCCGTCTTTTGACGGACGGCTCTTTTGCTTGACAAACAGCGGCGAAATGTTTATACTTGAAACTACCATGCAGCCGGGGGAGCAGCGGTCCCCTGCACCTGCAATCCGCTATAGCAGGGGTGATGGCGGGCAGAGGGCTTTATGCCTGTATTGCTGCCCTTTATAAGTGGCGATGAAGTTTGGGTCTTGCGCAACGGGTGTCTGCGAACCGTGTCAGGTTGGGAACAAAGCAGCACTAAACAGAATTTCCCGTGTGCCGCAAGGGTGCCTGGCGGAGTTAACTGTAGAGGTAACGGATACGGGCGGCGGTTCGAAGTCCGCCGCATGGTCTTTGAAAATGAATGATGTATATGTGCCGGGGGAGGTTCAGGATATGTATGGGTCTGGACTTCCGTCGGTTTTTTTGTATACATTGACGCGAAAAGAAGGAATTGCCTGATGGCACTCGCGCCTGATGCGGGGATGAGCCAAGGTGCGTACTTTTTATTTGACAGGAAGAAAAAATGGAACAGGATATTAGAAAAAAGAATGCAGACCTGCAGAGTCTTTTGGCGGATTGTACGCTCTGCCCAAGAAACTGCCATGCAGACCGGCTGGCAGGGCAGACAGGGTACTGCGGACAGACGGCGCAGCTGAAAGCGGCGCGGGCGGCGCTGCATTACTGGGAGGAGCCGTGTATATCGGGAAGCACAGGATCCGGTGCGGTATTTTTTACGGGTTGCACGATGCGGTGCGTGTTCTGCCAGAATCATGAGATAGCGGCAGGACGTGCCGGAAAGGAGGTATCCGGGGAGCGTTTGGCAGAGATTTTTCTTGCGTTGCAGGAAAAAGGGGCAAACAATATCAATCTGGTGACAGCGACTCATTTTGTTCCGCTGCTCGTGCCGGCGTTGGAGCGGGCCAAGCGGGAAGGATTGCATATCCCGATTGTATATAATACGTCTTCCTACGAAAAGGTGAGTACGTTGAGGCTTCTGGACGGTCTGGTGGATATTTACCTTCCCGATTTTAAATATACATCAAAGGAGCTTGCAGCATGGCTTTCAGGTGCGCCGGATTATTTTGAAACGGCGGCAACCCGCCGTGGAGGAAATGCTGCGTCAGGTTGGTGAGCCGCTGTTTGAAGCGCCGGACGGCAGACGTTTGAATGCGGAGCAGATGAACGATGCCTGCATGGAAGATGACATCGGTGAAGCGGCGGATTCCGTTTTTCTCATGAAAAAAGGGGTTATCGTGCGTCATCTGGCGCTTCCGGGGCAGGAGGAGGATTCGCGGCGCGTGCTCAGTTACCTTTTGAGAACGTTTGGAAACAGAATATATATCAGCCTGATGAACCAGTATACGCCAATGCCGGGATTTGTCCGCAGACTGCGGGAGTCGGGCATAACGGCGGCGGACGATCCGGGCGTGCGGGAACAGACGCTCTTGGGGCTGACGGAAAGGCTTTCGGATGAGGCATATGAGCGGCTGATAGGATTTGCAATCAATGAGGGGATAGAAAACGGATTCATACAGGATGGAGAAACGGCGCAGGAAAGCTTTATTCCGACATTTGATGGAGAGGGACTATGAAAAAGAAGAAAATTGGAAAATGGATCGGAGCAATATTTTTAGCGCTGTTGCTGTATATTATGATAGGGGCAGTGGCTCCGTATATGAAAGCGCCTGAGGTAACGGAAGAGTCGAGGAAAAAGGCGGAGAACGCTGAGTATCTGGGGAAAGGGCCGTCAGGAGAGCGGGCCCGTATCCTTGTAGAGAATAAGACGGCTCTGGCAGAGCGGATACGGCTGATCTCACAGGCAAAGGAAAGGGTTGTTTTGTCCACATTTGATTTCCGTGCGGATGAGAGTGGAAAAGATATGTTGGCAGCGCTTCAGGCCGCGGCGGACAGGGGCGTGTCCGTCAGAGTGATAGTGGACGGGATGAGCGGTTTTTTGCGTATCATCGGAAATGAATATTTCGGGACGCTTTCCGCGGTGGATAATGTGGAGATCAAAATCTATAATCCGTTTAATTTTGCAAAACCGTGGCATCTGATGGCGCGTCTGCACGATAAATATCTTATCGTTGACCACAGCGCTTATATATTGGGTGGGCGCAATACGTTTTCTTATTTTTTGGGCGATTATGACAGCTATAAAAACTATGACTGGGATGTGCTCATTTATGAACAGGAGTACCAGGAGGGCTGCTCGATGGAACAGGTGGAGCAGTATTTTGAGAGTGTCTGGAAGCTGCCTGAGAGCCGCCTGTATCGTGTAAAGCATCCGGAAAAGCAGAAGTATGCCGATGCGGGCAAAGAGCTGCGGGAGCGTTATGAGAAAATGCAGGAAGAGCACCCGGACTGGTTTGAAACGGTGGACTATGTTGAAAAGACCGTTCCGGTAAATAAGGCGACATTATTATCCAATCCGGCAACGCTGTATGCAAAGGAGCCTGTTGTTTTTTACTCTGTGACGGAGCTGATGGCAAGAGCGCAGGAAAAAGTACGTTTTCATACACCTTATATTCTGTGCAACAAATGGATGCTGGAGCGTTTGGAAAACGTATGCGCTGCGGTTCCTGACGTGACGATGATGACGAATTCCATCGCCAATAACGGGAATCCATTCGGGTCGATGGACTACTGGAAAAATAAAAAGAAGATTCTGGATACGGGAGTTCATATCCTGGAATATGACGGGGGGATATCCTACCATGGAAAATGTTTTACGGCAGATGACAGAATAGTTGGGATAGGCTCGTTTAACTGGGACATGAGGAGTGTGTATATCGATACGGAACTGATGCTTGTGCTGGACAGCCCGGAGCTGAATACACACTTGCAGTGGATAATGGACGAATATGAAAAGGAAGCGCTGACGATACATGCGGACGGAACAGCGGAGGCTCCCGAAGGGATGGAGGCTCAGGAGGTTTCTCTGAAAAATAAGATTCAGATAGCGGTTTTATATATGTTCGGGTACTGGGCAAGATTTTTGATGTAAACGGGAGTTAAAAAATGAAGGATGAACGTGGAGCGGAAATGGAACAGTAGGGAATCTTAAAATAAGGCGTATCTGTATCTGACGGATACATATTTTCAGGAAGGCCCGCATAGGTATGGGTAAAAACGGCGGGAATCTGAAATGCTGAATTATATTTGGGCGGCAATGATAATCATCGGCATCCTTTACGGGACGTTCACGGGGAATATCGAGGCGGTATCCAATGCGGCGCTCGATTCGGCGGGCGAGGCGGTGGAGCTGTGTCTGACGATGGCGGGAGTGACCGCATTGTGGACGGGACTGATGGAGGTTGCCAAAAATGCGGGGCTGATCGCCGGGATGACAAAGGGGGTCAGCCCTTTTGTGCGCTTTTTATTTCCGAAAATCCCGAAAGATCATCCGGCACGGGAATATATTTCCACGAATATCATCGCGAATATTCTGGGGCTTGGATGGGCGGCGACTCCGGCGGGGTTAAAGGCGATGGAAAAGCTTCAGGAGTTAAATGAAGAGGAGTGTGCGAAAAACCGCTTAAATGCAGGGATCGGAAAAACGGAGGGACAAAACCGGGTAATGCCTGCGTGGAAAGGACGGGCGGGCTTTGATCCGGAGGTGGCGAGTAACGAGATGTGCACGTTCCTTATCCTGAACATTTCATCGCTGCAGCTTGTCCCGGTGAATATGATAGCGTACAGAAGCAGGTACGGGAGCGCTGCGCCGGCCGCTATCGTAGGGCCCGCTATTGCAGCCACTCTCGTGAGCACGGCGGCGGCAATCGTCTACTGCAAATGGATGGACCGGAGACGGTAGGCAGAATGTGTCTCCTTGCATAAGGCGGATAAAAGCCTGAATTTCCTGCTGACAAAAAAAGCCGGACGCGGTATACTGACATCAGAGACGGCAGATTTTTAAAATATGAGCCGTAGACAACAGGAGAGGAAAGAGGGCAGCTGTACGATGAAGTACGATTTTACATCAGTTATGGACAGAAGCGGAAAGGATTCGATAGCGATGGACCTTATCCCGGTTCCGGAGGCGGAAGTGGACGAAGGCTTTGACCGGATCCCTATGTGGGTGGCGGACATGAATTTCCCGACTGCGCCGGTGATATGTGAACATATGACGGAGCGGATAAAGCATCCGGTATTCGGATATTTTGAACCGTCGGACGCATATTTTGACAGTATCATCAACTGGCAGAGGACCAGAAACGGTGTGGAGGGGCTTGGTAAGGAGCATATCGGCTATGAAAACGGCGTGCTCGGCTGTGTGTGCGCGGCGCTGCAGGCGTTTTCTGCGCCGGGCGAGGCTGTACTTGTACATGCGCCTACCTACGTGGGATTTACGAAGTCGCTGCATAATAACGGCAGAAAAATCGTTCACAGTAATCTGAAAAAAGATGCGGACGGAATATGGCGCATGGATTATGCGGATATGGATGCAAAGCTTAAGGAGCATCATATTCATCTGGCGATATTCTGCTCTCCCCATAATCCGTGCGGAAGAGTATGGGAGCGGGAAGAGATAGAGGCGGCGATGGAGGTTTACCGCAGAAACGACTGCATCGTCATTTCGGATGAGATATGGTCGGATTTAACGCTCGGGGAATATCGGCATATTCCGACCCAGACGATTTCAGAGGATGCCAAAAACAGGACGATAGCTATTTATGCGCCGTCCAAAACGTTTAATCTGGCAGGGCTTGTGGGCTCCTATCACATAATTTATAATGCGTATCTGCGCGACCGGATGGAAAAACAGTCATCGCTGTCCCATTACAATTCGATGAACGTGCTGTCGATGCATGCGCTTATCGGCGCTTACGGAAAGGAAGGACAGGAGTGGCTGGATGAGCTAAAGCAGGTGCTGACCGGAAACGTACGCTGGGCATGCGGGTTTATCGCAGAGCACTTTGAAGGAGTGGAGGTTTCTGAGGCGCAGGGTACCTATATGCTCTATCTGAATTGCGCGAAGTGGTGCGAAAGAACCGGAAAGACGATGGATGAACTGATAAGGGCAGGTATCCGCGTGGGAGTGATATGGCAGGACGGACGTCCGTTTGGCTTTGATCATACGATACGCATGAATCTTGCGCTGCCTTTGTCAAGAGTTCAGGAAGCGTTTGAACGTCTGGATAAATATGTGTTTTAAAAGAAGACGCCGTGATGAAAAAAGACATCACGGCGTCAGTTTTTTGTATACAGGCGCGATTATGATCAGATTTTACGGCCTGTTTCAAACAGATAAACTTCACGGCTTACGCGGTTTGCCAGGTCAGGGCATACTTTGGAGAACAGGTCGAGCTGGCGGGTCTGTATCTGTCGGTTTACTTGGGAAAGCTCCCAGCCGATAGCGTCTGCGAGACGGTTTTTTTCATCGTCGGGCAGAGACAGATAGCGGTCACGCGCCTGAGAGAAGTTGTCAGGGTCGGAGATTTCCTTTCGGATGACCGTGCCGGAGGGATACGGCATTCCGGGATAGCAGGGGGCAGCGGCATCGCAGGGAGTATTGTCAGCAAGGGAATTGGGCTTGTAGTTAATATTTCCGGGCGGATTGCAGTATGCCATATAACCGTCCTGCTGATGGTTTGCCACAGGTGAAAGAGGACGGTTGACCGGAAGCTGTGCGAAGTTCGTACCGACGCGGTAACGCTGGGTATCCGTATAGGAAAAAGTGCGTCCCTGAAGCATTTTATCCGCGGAAAATTCGATGCCGGGAACGATGTTTGCGGGGCAGAAGGCGGCCTGCTCGATGTCTGTGAAAAAGTTTTTCGGATTTTCATTGACAGTCAGCATCCCGACTTTCATAAGCGGGAACTGGTCCTCGGGCCAGATTTTCGTGTCGTCCAGCGGGTCGAAGGGAAGGGTTCCGGCAGTGGCAGGGTCCATGAACTGTACGCAGAATTCGTAGCGGATGGGAGTGCCGGAAGCGAGGCGCGCGTGGAGATTGCGGGCGGCGATATCAGGGTCCAGTCCTGCGAGCCGCTTTCCTTCACGGCGGTCGATAATGTCCCGGGGTTCCTGACCGAGAAAATGATATTTTACGAACAGACGTTTGCCGGCTTTATTGACCCATACGAAGGTGTTTACACCGAAGCCGTCCATTCGGGCAAAATCTTTTACGATGCCCCTGTCGCTGTAGAGCCACATGAGCTGATGCAGGCTTTCCGGAGACAGGGAAAAAAAGTCCCAGACATGTCCGTAATTTTTGATATTGGTGCAGGGATCGGGTTTTTGGGAATGGATGAAATCAGGGAATTTGAGCGCATCGCGGATAAAAAAGACCGGGAGGCTCAAGCCGACTACGTCATAGTTTCCTTCGGAGGTGTAAAATTTGACGGCAAAGCCTCTCGGGTCACGATCAGTATCCGGCGAGCCTTTGGAGCCGATGACTGTCGAGAAGCGGATGAGAAAGCGTGTGGGTACGTTTGGATCGCGCAAAAATGCGGCGCTGGTGTATTCGGACATACTCCGGTAGGGGCGGAAGGTACCGAAGGCACCGCTTCCTTTGGCGTGGACGACGCGTTCCGGGATGCGTTCCCGATCGAAATGTGCCATTTTTTCGATAAACTGCACGTCCTGTAAAAGGACGGGACCGCGTTCTCCTAGCGTTTCAGAGTTGGCGGTGTCATAGACGGGGGCGCCCTGCTCAAGTGTCAGTGTTGGTTTTTGAGACATAAAAATTCCTCATTTCCCGTTTTACTTTATCCTATGGGAAATGAGGAATTTTGGTTACTGTTCGCGGAAGGTGATGCTTCCGTTTTTTCGGATTCTTTCCTCCAGGAGCTTCATAACAGCATCTTCTTATTTGAATTTTTGGTAGTATCCCATGAAGAACACGAACAGGACGATAAGAGGCAGTATGTAGGAAACATAAATGCGGCCCCATCTGGTGCGGGGGAACTTGATACCGATACCTGTGTCGGCTTCCTTTGTGAACTTATCCCATCCCCATCCATAGCGGCTCGTGCAGAAGAGCAGGTATACCATGCTGCCCAGCGGGAGCAGGTTGTTGGATACGATGAAGTCTTCCAAATCCTGGATAGTAGAGCCTGCGCCGATGGGCTGGATGCCGGACCAGAGGTTGAAGCCGAGTACACAGGGCAGGGAAAGCAGGATGATGAGGACTCCGTTGATCAGTACTGCCTTTTTGCGGGAGGCGCCGAAGAGGTCCATGGAAAAGCTGATGATGTTTTCAAATACTGCGATGATGGTGGACTGGGCGGCAAACGTCATAAATATGAAAAAGAGCGTGCCGAAAATCCATCCGCCGGTCATCTTGTTGAATACGTTCGGCAGAGTGACGAACACCAGCCCGGGACCTTCGCCTGGGTCGACGCCGAAGGCAAAGCAGGACGGGAAGATGATGAGTCCAGCAAGGAATGCCACCGTCGTATCAAGTACGCAGATATTGAGCGTTTCTCCGGTAAGGGAGCGATCTTTGCCGATGTAGCTGCCGAAGATGGCCATCGCGCCGATGCCGAGGCTTAATGTAAAGAACGCCTGTCCCATTGCAGCAAAAATAACTTCGCCGATGCCGTTTTCCATCATTTTGGAAAAGTCCGGTATCAGGTAGAAACGAAGACCCTCCGAGGCGCCGGGAAGCGTCACGCTGCGGATACACAGAATGATAAGGATGACAAACAGACAGCTCATCATGAACTTTGTGATGCGTTCAACACCTTTTTGCAATCCGAGACTGCATACGAAAAAGCTCGTGAGCACGATGAGTATCATCCAGAACGTCATATAACCGGGACGGGCGAGCATATCGGAAAATACCTGATTGACGCCGTTTGCATCAAGACCGTCGAATTCGCGAGTTAGCATTTTGAAAATGTATGCCGCCATCCATCCGCCGACGGTAGTATAAAACATCATGAGCAGGTAGTTGCCGGCCATGCAGGCATAGCTCTGGAAATGCCATTTGCTTCCTTTTGGCTCCAGGATATGGAAAGAGCGGGCTGCTGATTTCTGGCTGGCGCGGCCGACAGAAAATTCCATGACCATGATAGGAAGCCCGAGGATGACTAAAAACAGCAGATAGATGAGCACAAAGGCGGCACCGCCGTACTTGCCTGTGATGTAGGGAAAGCGCCAGACGTTGCCGAGGCCAACTGCACAGCCGGCAGAGATCAGGATGAAGCCCAGCCGGGATGAAAAACGTTCTCTTTTCTCCATGATAAAAACCCCTCATTCATTGTTTTAAAGATATCAGGGTCAAAAGTCATGAAACACGACGTGCTTGCACGGGAGTGGTTCTATGACTTATTGACCCGCCCCAATATGAGGATAAAAGTGGAGCGTAAGCTCTACGATATCCGAATATTGGGACGGATTGTGGGAGCGTGAAACGCGAAACAATCCGTAGATATTGCAGTTGGGGGCTTTTGCCCCCCAACTGTTTTTAAAGAAGCATAGCACAAAAGTGTTTTAAACGCAACGAAGGAGTCGGTGATTTATGAAAAGTAAATGAATTTTTGGCGGAAACCATTGTAATAAGAGACGGAATATTGTACCTTTAAAGATAGAAAGATATATTTCAGGAAAGGCCCGGATGCTGTCCGGGAAGGAACGGAAGAGATGAATTGGCAGTCGGCGATCGGTACGGGCGGCATTGTGGTTGGCATTACGGCAGTGGTGCTTTTTTTTGTCTGGCTTGGTTTTTATGCGGCGAGACGTTTCAGGGAGCGGTTTCGCGGCAGGGCGCTGGATGAGATGGAAGGGCATGATTTTGAATATTTCTGTGCGGACCTTCTGGAACAGAACGGATTTATCGACGTGGAAGTGACAAAGGGAAGCGGAGATTACGGCGTGGACGTGCTGGCGGAGAAGGACGGCGTGACCTATGCGGTACAGTGCAAGCGTTATGACGGGCCTGTGGGCGTCAAGGCGGTGCAGGAGGCATACGCGGGGAGAGATTATTATGACCGGATGGTAGGAGCCGTTATGACGAACCAGTATTTTACGGAACCGGCAGTCGCTGCGTCCCGTAAGCTGAAGATACTGCTGTGGGACCGGGGATATCTGGAGACGATGATGGAGGAGTGAGACGGCTGATTTATGCTGCCTCGGAATGGAGGCTGTTATGAGCTTTGTGGAATTTCGTAATGTAAAAAAGGTGTATCATATGGGAGAGGTGGAGATACAGGCCCTTCGGGGAGTGGATTTCCAGATAGAAAAGGGCGAGTTCTGCGTGGTGGTAGGCGCTTCGGGCGCAGGAAAGACTACCATTCTGAATATCCTTGGCGGGATGGATACGCTGTCAGAGGGGAGGGTGTTTCTGGACGGGAAGGAGATATCGTCTTATAACAAAAAGAAGCTGACGGAATATCGCCGCTATGACATTGGTTTCGTATTTCAGTTTTATAATCTGGTCGGGAATCTGACCGCGTTGGAAAATGTGGAGCTGGCATCGCAGATTTGCAGGGAGCCTCTGGATGCGGCGGAGGTTCTGGAAAAAGTCGGGCTTTCCGAGCGTGCGGGCAATTTCCCGGCGCAGCTTTCCGGCGGAGAGCAGCAGCGCGTGGCAATTGCCCGGGCTCTTGCCAAAAATCCCAAGCTGCTTTTGTGCGACGAGCCCACAGGAGCGCTGGATTACAATACGGGTAAGGCGGTATTGAAGCTTTTGCAGGATACATGCCGAAACAGTGGGGTGACTGTTGTGGTGATAACGCATAATCAGGCAATCACGGCGATGGCAGACCGTATCATTACGGTAAAGAACGGTCTGATAACTGATATGCGGATGAACGGCCATATTGTGCCGGTTGAGCAGATAGAATGGTAGGGGATTGGGAAGGATGTGGTTTAGGAGGCGGTTTGCGGATGAAATCTTCTATGAAAAAAACTACTCACCGGGAGATACGGGCGAGCTTTGGGAGATATTTTGCGATACTGGCAATCGTGGCGCTGGGCGTGGGATTTTTTGTGGGATTGATGGTGACGACGCCGGCGATGGTAAAGACGGGCGGCGATTATATGAACAGGCTGGAGCTGTATGATATGCGGCTTGTATCGACGCTGGGATTTGAAAAGGACGCAGCAGAGCTGTTTGACGGAAAAGAAGGGATAGAAGCGGCAGAAGGAGCAGTATCGGCGGATTTTCTGGCGACGGAGGAGGATGGCAGGGACCGGGTGCTGGCGGCGCAGACACTCCTTGAGACGCAGAATCAGATAGAGCTCGTATCGGGGCGCTTTCCTGAAGCTCCGGATGAGGTTGTTGCGGATGCGAGTCTGTATCCCGAAAGCGCGGTAGGCAGTACGATAAAGGTTTCGGAGGAGAATCCGGAAACGACGGCAGAGCTGTTTGCCTTTAAAGAATATACGATTGTCGGAACAGCTCATGCGGTATATTATGTCAACTATGAACGCGGTGCGACGACGCTCGGGAACGGACGGGTAGGCGGCTTTGTATATTTGCTGCCGGAGGGATTTGACACCGATTACGATACGGAAGTGTTTCTGCGCTTAGAGGATGACTATGAAATTTACAGCGATGAATACGAGGCGGCTGTAAAAGAGCTGAAAGCATGGGCAGAGCCGCTGGCGCAGCAGGCCGCGGCAGTGCGCCATGACAGAATCATTGCGGATGCGCAGGAGGAGATAGACGACGCGAAAAAGACGCTGCGGGAAGAAACTGCGTCTGCAAAGGTGGAGCTTTCGGAGGCAGAGCGGGAGCTTGCGGACGGACAGGCAGAGATAGAGAACGGAAAAGAGCAGCTTTCGGACGGCAGACGGAAGATAGCGGCTGCAAAGACAGAGCTTTCTTCCAGACAGGCGGAGCTGGACAGAAGCCGTCAGGAGCTTGCAGACGGACGCGCAGAGCTGGAAGCAGGGCTTTTGCAGATCGAACAGGGAAAAGCGCAGCTGAACGCGGCGCTCGCAGCATTGCAAGGCAGCCCGGTTCAGGGCAGCCCAGTTCAGGGCACGGCAGCGCAGGCAGCAGGCAGTGCAGATATGCCGGGGGCAGGTCAGGAGCAGCTTGCCGGGCTGCAGGCACAGCTTGCGGCGTTGGAGGCACAGGAAGCGGAGCTTTTGCAGAAGCGGGCAGAGCTGGAAGCAGGAGAGGCGCAGCTGGAAGCGGGACAGGTACAGCTGACCGCAGCACGGCGGACGATTTCGGCGCAGGAAAACAAACTTACGGAACAGGAACAGAAGCTTGCGGATGCGCGGAAGGAGCTTTCGGACGGCAGACAGGAATATGAGGACGGCAGGCGTACGCTTGCGGAAGAGACGGCGGACGCGCAGCAGAAGATATCCGATGCGGAAAAAGAGCTCGCAGATGTGGAAGAACCGGACGTTTATGCGCTGGGCAGGGATACGAATATGGGTTATGCCTGTTATGAAAATGATTCGGCCATTGTGGCGGGCATTGCCAAGGTATTTCCGTTTTTCTTCTTTCTGGTAGCGGCGCTGGTATGTATTACGACAATGAGCCGGATGGTGGAGGAGCAGCGTACCCAGATAGGCGTTTTGAAGGCGTTGGGATATTCTGAAGCGCGGATAATGGGAAAATATCTGTACTATGCGGGAAGCGCGGGCGTGATTGGATCAGTGCTCGGTTTTGTCATCGGTTCGACGGTATTTCCGACGGTCATCTGGTCGGCATACCGGATCCTGTATAATCTGGGAGACTATAATCTGTATCTGGACTGGCGGCTGGCGGCAATCTCGATGGCGGCGGCAATGCTGTGTTCCATGGGAGCCACATGGCTGACGTGCCGGTATGAGCTTTCCAGTACGGCGGCGGAGCTGATACGTCCGAAGTCGCCAAAGAGCGGGAAGCGCATCGTGCTGGAACGGATTCCGCTTTTGTGGAACAGGCTCTCTTTTCTGGCAAAGGTGTCCGTGCGGAATGTATTCCGTTATAAGCAGCGGTTTTTCATGATGGTCGTCGGGATAGGAGGCTGTACGGCGCTTCTCGTGACCGGGTTCGGCGTAAAGGACACCATCGCGGACGTGGCGGATATGCAATATGGAGAAGTACAGCTCTATGACATGAGCGTGACATTAAAGGACAGCGCAGAGGATACCTCGGATGAAGAGCTGACGCGGACGCTGGAGGAGAGCAGAGCAGACTGGACGGCGGCAGCGGAGGTCTCCATGGATCTGACCGGGAAGGATGCGGTCAAATCGACGACAGTCGTGATACCGCAGGATATGTCGCAGATAGGGCAGTATGTAGACCTTCATACGTCGCAGGACGCTGCGGTGGCGTGGCCTCAAAAGGGGGAGGCCGTCATAAATGAAAAGCTGGCGGACAACTGCGGCATCCGGGTAGGCGATATGGTGAGCCTTCGCAACGAGGACGGCGAAAAGCTGTGGGTGAAGGTATCGGCGCTGTCCCAGAATTTTATTTACAATTATGTTTATATTTCGCCGGAGACATGGGAAGCAGATAACGGGAGCGCGCCGCGCTACAAGAGCCTGTACCTTAGAATGGAAGAAGGTGCAGACAGCAGAGCGCTGTCAGAAAAGCTCCTTGCATGCGACGGCGTATCCGCAGTGGCTGTAAATGCCGATATGCTCAATCAGGTCAATAACATGATGAAGAGCCTGGATGCGGTGATACTGCTCATCATCGTCTGCGCGGGAGCGCTGGCATTTATCGTCATCTATAATCTGACGAATATCAATATCACGGAACGTATCAGGGAGATAGCGACAATTAAGGTGCTCGGATTTTTCCCGAAGGAGACGGCGGCCTATGTGTACCGTGAAAATATCGTGCTGACTGCGGTCGGCGCGCTGGCGGGACTTTTTGCGGGCGTGTGGCTGCATCGGTTTGTGATGGCGAATATCAATGTGGATATGATAGCGTTCGATGTCAGGATACTGCCGCTGAGCTTTGTGAACAGCGTGCTCCTGACGTTTGTGTTCATGCTCATCGTGGACGTTATCATGTATGTGAAGCTGGAAAAGATAAACATGGCGGAATCGTTAAAGAGTGTAGAATAGCACAGGTTCAGTCATATCAGGGCATTACATGGAAAAAAGGGGGCTTTTGCCCCCTTTAACCGTTTTGTCAGATTCAGGAAATCCGACGGCCCGGCTTCCAGCACGAACCGGTGGAAGCGTTCCGGCGTAAACTCTTCTCCCCAGAGCGCTCTGGCGCGTTCGCGCAGGGCGGTCATTTCCAGATATCCCACATAATATTTCAGGTAAACGGCGGGAGAGGTGCGGAGATAATCATAAATGCGCTGCGCGGTTTCCTCGGGCAGCCCGAAGGACTCCAGCGAGCGCATCACGTCCTGACGGGAAGCCCCGTAATAGTGCAGGGAGATATCCAGCAGGGAGAACAGGTTTATCTGCAGGTCGCGCTGCAGGGAGACGAGGCGGCACAAAAGGGCGGCTGCCGAATCGGAATCCGCGTTGTCTATAAGCTGGGCGGCATATTCATAGGAAAGCTGTTCGGTATAATATGCCCAGCCCTCTACATAACCGCCGTAGGAAAGGAGCCGTCTTGCCTTCAGGTCGTTTTGGGAGACGGAATACAGGGAGGAATAGACGGTCTGGTAAAGATGTCCCGGATAACCTTCATGCGCCAGAGTGGTATAAAGCTCGATGCCGGAGGAGGTGGAGGAGCGGTTGATACAGATAGTGTTATGTATCGGGTCGTCCAGCGGGGGCGTCATGTAAAAGGCAGGGCTTGTGTAGGCTTCCAGCGCGGCATCCACATTTCTGACGGTGCAGGAGACCGGCGAGGGCGAAAGGCTGCCCAGGTCGGGAAAATCCTGCGCCATTCTTTTTTGCAGGTCATTTAATATTTCGGAAGGGTCGGAAACAGGGAATTTTTCCGAAAGCAGGGAATAATCGGGCATATTCCCGGTGAGCTGCCGGTATTTGGACAGTACGGCTTTCATCTCGCCGTATTTTTTCTGAAAGGTTTTCTGGAGAAGGTTGTACATGGCTTCGGGCGAAAGAGAGGAGCCGGTGGTGCGCGCTATGAGCCATGCGTAATAGTCCCTGCCGTCGGGTTTTTCGGCAAGACCTCCTTCATAGCGTCCCGTGCCGCAGAGGGCAAGGAGATTTTTTGAAAGCTCCTGATAGGAGGGCAGCACGCATTCTGAAAGGAGACGGTCGTTTTCGGAAAGATATTCTTTTTTCTGAGCGTCGGAGAGCTGTCCGGAGCGGCAGAGGCTATCCAGACGGGACTGCAGGGTTGTCTGTAAAAAATGAGTTCCTGCCGAAAGAGCGTCCCTTGTAATGATGTCCCTGCACTGGCGCGCCGTCTCTTCGGCATCGGTATCGGGCATAAACAGTCCGGCGGCGCTTTTTTGCGCCTCATAATCGGCAAGCCCCTGCAGATAGTCCGGGACGGAGGAGAGCAGGGAAAGATAGGTTTCGATGTCGTCAGTATTGCGGAGAGGATATTCGGCGAGCAAAAGCAAAAGCTCGCTCTGGCTCCCGGCAGAGGGGGATAGAGGTTCTTCATAAAAAGGATAGGCAGCGCCTTCCAGATCCAGCGCAAGGCAAGAGGTAAGCAGGTCAAAAGCATAGCGGTCCTGCTCGTTTAAACGGTCAGGATTTAAGCGGGAAAGTCTTGTCAGAAGGGCTTTTTGCGCCCGGATGGAATCCTGTCGGGACTGCTCTGAATAAACGGGGAGCGAAGCGTCTGCAGGATGAATGCCGAAGCGTTCGGGCTCGGCAAGTGTAAAATGCAGACCGAGAGCATCGTTTTCCAGAGCGTTTTCAAAAAATCTGTCCGCTTCATATCGAAACATGGCAGGATCAAAAAAATGGGAAAAAATGAGCAGCAGCGCGATGCCGGTTATGCAAAGCGCCGTGAACAAAGGGATTCTGATTTTTTTCAAGGGGATAGACCGCCGGGATTTTTTAATATTTGTATGAAATAGGACGGAAAAATATGAGCGTGCCGTTTTTCATTTCTCTTGTGAAAAATTGTCTTTTGTAGTAAAATATCTTTAAGTTTCCAGAAAGGAGGGGCTTTTATGACGGAAGTAGTTGGCTGGCTGATATTGCTGGTATTGCTGGTTGTCATCGAGCTTGCAACGATGGGACTGACAACGATATGGTTTGCAGGCGGGGCGCTCGTTGCCACTATCGCAGCAGCGTGCAATGTGCCGTTGTTTTTGCAGGTTGCGCTGTTTCTTATCGTGTCGGTGGCGATGCTCGTATTTACAAGGCCGATCGCACTTCGTTACTTTAACAAAGACCGCGTGAAAACGAACGTGGACAGTCTGACGGGCGAGCGGGGCATCGTAACAGAGCGGATAAACAATGTTCAGGGGTGTGGTCAGGTCACTCTAAACGGGATGGAATGGACGGCGCGTTCGGCAGAGGGCAGCTCGGATATTCCGGAAGGGACCGTTGTCGTGGTGAAAGCTGTTGACGGTGTGAAACTGATCGTATATCCGGATTTGCAGAAGAAGGCGGAGAACGGATAAAGAGAGCGGGGCACCCGCAGAAAAGAGGGATGAAGTATGGTTGGAGGCATTATTTTACTGATTGTTCTGTTGCTTGCTATCATGGTGGTAGCTTCCTGTGTGAAGATCGTACCGCAGGCGCAGGCATATGTAGTGGAGCGTCTTGGCGCTTATCAGGATACCTGGGGTGTCGGCATGCACTTTAAGGTGCCGATCGTTGACAAGGTGGCAAAGAGGGTACTGCTGAAGGAGCAGGTGGCAGATTTTCCGCCGCAGCCGGTAATTACGAAGGATAATGTTACGATGCGTATCGATACGGTCGTATTTTTCCAGATTACGGATCCGAAGCTGTTTACCTACGGCGTGGAAAATCCGATAATGGCGATAGAGAATCTGACTGCAACGACGCTGAGAAATATCATCGGCGATCTTGAGCTGGATCAGACGCTGACATCCCGCGAGACCATCAACGCAAAGATGCGCGCGTCTCTGGATATTGCGACAGATCCGTGGGGCATCAAGGTAAACCGTGTAGAGCTTAAAAACATTATTCCTCCGGCAGCTATTCAGGATGCGATGGAGAAGCAGATGAAGGCGGAGCGTGAACGCCGCGAAGCTATCCTGCGTGCGGAAGGTGAGAAGAAGTCCACGATTCTCGTGGCGGAAGGTAAGAAGGCATCGGCTATTCTGGAAGCAGAGGCGGAGAAGCAGTCTGCTATCCTGCGCGCAGAAGCGGAAAAAGAAAAGATGATACGTGAGGCAGAGGGTGAAGCGGAAGCTATCATGAAGGTACAGCAGGCGACTGCAGACGGTCTGCGCTTTATCAAGGAAGCGGGCGCGGATGAGGCAGTCCTTCGTCTGAAGAGCCTGGAAGCGTTTGAGAAGGCTGCGGACGGCAAGGCAACGAAGATAATCATTCCTTCTGAAATCCAGAGCATGGCAGGGCTTCTTGCCAGTGCGAAGGAACTCGTGACAAAAGAATAAAAAATATTTACAAAAAAGTGCTGTACGCCGTATAATGGCTGTATGGCACTTTTTTATTTCATAGGAAAATGCGTCCTATGAAATAAAAAATGCTCCGCAG